>TARA_B110000238_G_scaffold176759_1_pt1 | contig 36929 bp, 26 predicted proteins | sample TARA_B110000238 | Tara Oceans TARA_B110000238 (sample SAMEA4397569) | marine metagenome | biome: Polar Biome; feature: [SRF] surface water layer (ENVO:00010504); material: water (ENVO:00002006), including particulate matter (ENVO:01000060) such as... | depth 5 m | reverse complement strand
TGTACCGGATGGAAATGTAGCGCCATATAAAACATCTTTTCTTTCACCGATATAAAATACGTTCGTTGTGGCATACCATTTATAACTCTTGAATGCACCAACAATAGCAGTTTGAAAACTTGGTAAATTCCAAGCTTCAGATTGCCTTGTCATCTGAAAGTCATCAAATTGAATATTAGCAGAGACTGTCATTTTTTTTGTAAGATCATACTCTAATTCAGCAAAAATAGAAGTGGTTTTTACATCATCATAAATTACACTAAATGAGTTTCCGTATTCAAAACCTCTTAGTTCATTTCCATTTAAAAAATTGCTTGTCCCGTTAGATTTTGAATTGTTTCTTACCAATAAAATTTTGTCTTGCTCCTCTTTGATACTTGCTGATATGTTAAAGCTAAAATAGTTACTTATTATTCCATTGAAGCCTAAAAAGGCATTATACCTCTCTGCAGTTTGTGTTATAAATTGTGTTGGAGAAATATAAGGATTTTCGTCAGTAAAATTTTTGTAGGTATTGGTGTGAAAATCACCCAAAACACCACCATAAACGTTTAATTTTTCTTTAATGATTGCTTTTTGAATTTTTATATCTGGATACACTAAAAAATTATTTGTACTGTTTTCCGCATCAAAGGAAGCAAATATTTTTGTGCCTAATTTTAAAGAAAATCCACTAAAAGTAGTGCTGTATTCTGGATTTACTTTTGCTGTAAAAATGGAATAATTTAATTCATTTTGATTAGCATAATCATTCTCAAATTGTCCAGTTAAAAGTTCTAAAGACGTTTTTACTTGAAGATTGTTTAAATTTCTACTGATAAAATTGAGCGGCAAATCTAAATCTGTATGAAAATTGATGAGCAACTCGTTACTAGAATAAGCATCTGTAAAATAAGAGAGAGAGAGATTACTTCTATCGATATATGCGTCTAAAAAATCAATTTCCCCCTGAATATTAAAAAAATTATAAGTTTGTTTTTCTTGAATATTGTCAAGTATCAGATCACTGAAAGTATCTTGTTTTAAACCATACCAATTATAGCCATTTCCTTCAGTATCTAAAACAACTTTCCAATCGAAATAACGTTCTTCTTTTTTATAAAAAAGGCTTGTTAAAAAATTCGAAAAATCGCTATCTAAACGTGTGTTTTCGATATTATCTAAAGAAGCTTTATATTTTGCAGACAAACCAAATTCACTATGAAAACGAGTATATTTACGAATGTATGCTTCTGCATAAGGCGAGGCGTAATTTCCAAAACCTGCCGCCACGTAATTATCAAAAATACGTTCTCTTACACCCACATCAATTCCTTTTACAATCCCAGTTTTTGGAATAAATGTAGAGGCAACGGGAGCTGAAAAGATATTATATGTTAACTTTTTCTTCTTGTTGTTGTCTCCTAATTGTAAAGTCGGATTTTTTTTAATTTTATTTGCATCTGCAATTTTAGGATTATAAGTTGTAATCACTTCTACAATTTCAGTTTTTACTGTATCTCGCAATTTTACAGGAATCACTTTTTTTGTAGGTTTTACTTTTTGAGCGATAGCGCTTATAAAGCTAAATAAAATTAAAAATATAAGAAAACCTCTTTTCATTAATTTTTATTTTGGGGAGTTATAGAATTATTAGTCTTGGCTTCGTTTTCTTTTATTTTATCGAGTTCAGCTTGCGCTTCTTTTACAATGTCTTCAAATTGAGTAAAATTTGTAATAACATTTTCTAAAATAAACGTTGCTTGATATGCATCTTTTAAAAGGTAATAATTTTTGGCCATGATTACATAACTTTTTACCCCCCAATATTTGTAAGCAGAATAATCGGCAATTAATTCTTGTACTACTTTATTAGAAGCTTCATATTCGTTTTCAAGATTCTTAAAATAGGCTTTGTAGTATAACGTTTCTGCTTTTAGCTCTCCTGTTGCCTCTATTTCTAATTCTTGATAATATTCCTCAGCGGCAACTAAATCCGATTTTATAAAAGAACTTCTCGCAATAATTGTTTTTGCATCCAGCTTTAAATTATTATCAAGTTTGTTTTTAGCTAATAATTTTTTAGCATATTTTAAAGCTAAAGTATAGGCTTTGGTTTTAGAATATCCTTTCATTAGATTACTTTGAGCAAATAGAATGTTTTCCGTGATGTAGGCCTCTTGTTCTAATCGTTCAAGTATTGGACGTGCGTTATCAAAATCTTCTTGCTGCAAATAAATTTGAGATAATTTAGCTAAAACATCTTCGCTAAATTCGCTTTGACCAGCACTTAAAATAGTCTGATATATTTCTGATGCTTCTACATATAATTTTTCTTTAAAAAGAATATCTGCTAAATAATATGTGGCTTTCAAGTAATTTTTTCCATTAGGAAAGTTCCTTAAATATTTCTTGATACTAAAAATGCTACTATTATTCTTGCCTTTAAAGTACTTTCTTTCTGCAATTGCAAAAGTTGAATTCTCTAACTCGGTATCTGAAACATCTACAAATTTTAATGTTTTGGTCCACGCAACATATCCATCTAAATTATCTTCATCAACATAAATATTTTTAGCGTTTCTAACGGCTTCTAATGCATCTGCAGAATTTGAAAATTTACGAACTGTTAATTTAAATTTCTCTAAAGCTTTATTATTCTGATTTTCATTATAATATAATAAACCCTGACGCACCAAAGCTTTTGGTATAAAGACACTTTTTTTATGTTTACTACCTAATCGATCATAAGCCTCGTGCGCTTTTTCATTATTTTTTATTTTCGTAAAAGTGTTTGCTAGTTGATATAAGGCATCATCTTTTAAAGTAGATATTTGATACTTGTTTATGACTTTGGTTAAGGCTATAATTTTTGCATCATCTTCATCTCTAAAACCATAACTCATGCCAATTTGATATTGTGCATAATCGGCTTCAGAACCAGATTGATCTACCACAGTTTTGTAAGTTTTTATGGCATCGGCATAATTCCTAGTGGCAAAATAACTATCGCCCAAGCGCATAAAAGCATCATTTCTTATAGCCTCATCCTCAATATTTAGGTTTAAAAATGTATTAAAAAAATTAATGGCTTTAGTATATTCGTTTAATTTAAAGTAGCTATATCCAATATTATAGTCAATTAAAGGAAATTCTTGCTGATTTTTTGAAGGTATAATTCTTTTTGCTAATTTAAATTTGTCAAGCGCTTCGGTATAATTTTCTAATCTGTATAAAGTTTCTGCTTCCCAATAATGTCCTTTCTGCATTATTTTAGTGTTATCAGAACTTTTTGAAGTTGTGAAAAAAGGAAGAGATTCTTGCAGGTTTTGCTCGTTGAACAATTGGATTCCTCTATAAAATGAAATCTCAAAAGTTAATAATAAATTTTCTTGATTTTTTCTCTTTCTCAAATATGCTAAAGCCCCTTGGTAATCTTGTTGATGTATAAATGATGAAACAACTAATTCATTAATTTCATTGTAAGCTGTTGAGTTTGGATACTTTTTTAAGTAATTTTGTAAGACATCAGAAACATTTTCAAAAGGATTGCCTTCTTCATAGCTCAACTTGGCGTAATTTAAAGCCGCATCTTGCTGAATATCTGAATCGAAACTCATTTCACTCGCCGCTTTAAACGCGTTTAAAGCCTCATTTTTTTGATCAATATTCAAGTAACATTCCGCTAAATGATAATAAGCATTTTGTGAAACTGCATTTTTTTGATCAATAATTTTATTAAAATAACTAATAGCAGTTTCAAAACTATTTTGCAGGTAATACGTATATCCTAATTGATAATAATCTGTATTATTCCATTTGCCATTTTTACCTTTATAAGCTTTTAAGTACGGTATAGATTGTTCATGATTTTTTAAATTGAAATAACTTTCGCCAACAATTTTAGAGATTTCAGAAATGTCTTTTCTCTTTGCTGTTTTTAAAAGTTCTTTACCAACTTTTACGCAACGCTCAAATTCACCCGCATTAAAACTGATGTCTAATAAATAATATGAAATTTCTGATTTATAAGATTTGTTATCGGAAATTTCTTTTAAAGTTGATTCTGCAATGCCGTAATCTTTTAATTTATAGGCGATAAATCCATAATAGTACCGCGAGTCATTACCGTATTTGGCATCATTAATTAAAGGCAAAAACCTATCTTTTGCAAGCGTTAACTTTTGGGCAACTAAAAAACCATACCCCATTTTAAAATTGAGTTCTTTTTTGTTTTCTTTAGAGAGTATATCCGTATTTACTTTCTGAAACCATTTTAGCGCGTGCGCTGCTTTTTTATTGGCAAAATAATAATTACCAACATTAAAAAATGCCTTGTTTCTTTTATTACTCGTTGGGTTTTCTTCAACAAAGCTTAATATTTTTTCATCGGCATCAGTTTGATTTAATTTTATGGCACACATCGCATTATAGTATGTGGCGTTTGCTTTTAAACTAGAGTTTTTTTGCGAATTTACTTGTACTTTTTCAAACGTTTTTTGAGCAGCTGTATACGACTTGTTGTTGTATAGTTTTAGTGCATTATTAAAGTCTGTAATTGAACTTGCATCTATAATAGACTGTTGTGAAAACAGCATCATAGAGGTAGAAAAAAATGTGAATAACAAAAAATGTTTTATGTTAAAACTAAATTTCATACAATTGTTTTGTTTCTAAGGTAATAAACGAACATTTTTTTAATTTGTTGGATGAAAAAGAAAAAAATTTTCAAAAAAATTCATCTTAAATTAAGAATTGTTCAATTTTCATGCAATAAAATCATTAGAAACTAATAAGTTTGTAAAAACTATTATTTTTATGGAGAAACCAGTTTTATATCTAGAAAATGCAGATATCTATCAAAGGGATAATTTAGTTTTATCTAAAGTTAATTTATCCATTAATAAGGGCGATTTTTATTACTTGATTGGTAAAACAGGAAGCGGTAAAAGTAGCTTAATGAAAACTTTGTATGGCGATCTACTTCTGCAAAGAGGGGCAGGAACTGTTGTAGACTTTGATTTAAAAAATTTAAAGGAGAAAGAAATTCCATTTTTAAGAAGAAAAATAGGTATTGTTTTTCAAGATTTTAAATTATTAAACGATAGAACTGTTTTTGGTAATTTAGAATTTGTTTTAAAAGCTACTGGTTGGAAAAACAAGGAGAATATTAAGCAAAAAATAAATGATGTTTTGGATAAAGTTGGTTTAAAATCTCAATATTATAAAAAAACATACGAACTTTCTGGAGGAGAACAGCAAAGAGTTGCTATAGCAAGAGCCTTGTTAAATGATCCTGAATTGATATTAGCAGATGAACCAACAGGTAATTTAGATCCAAAAACATCTTTAGAGGTGATGGAACTTTTAAACGAAATTCATAAAAGCGGTAAAACGATTTTGATGGCTACGCACGATTATCAATTAATTGTAAAGTTTAAGCAAAAGACTTTGAAGTGTGAAGGAGGAGCGTTGTTTGAAATTGCACAAAAGAACACTATTTAAACATAGATTAATATACGTTTTTTGAAGAAAAAGAAAATTTTTGTGGCTGTTACGAATGATGTTTCGACAGACTATCGAGTCCATAAAATTTGCAACTATTTAATTAGTAAGGGTTTTGGCGTTCATGTTTACGGAAGAATTTTACCCAATACAATTCCTGTAAAAAGAGATTATAAAATTACCAGGAAAAAACATTTTTTTAATAATGAAGCTTGGTTTTATGCAGAATTTAATCTACGATTATTTTTTCATTTACTCTTTAGAAAGTATAACTATATATTAGCAAATGATTTAGATACGTTACCTGCTTGTTTTTTTGTGAGTAAACTAAAAAACACAGTGTTGGTGTATGATAGTCACGAGCTTTTTTCTGAGGGCCCAGAGCTACAAGGGAGGAAAATTGTGCAAGGTTTCTGGAGAAAGTTAGAAGATTTTTTTCTTCCTAGAATTAAAAAATCCTTTACAGTAAGCCAATCTATTGCAGAATTTTATGATGCAAAGTATCAAAATAAAATGGGATTAATCAGAAATATGCCGCTAAAAAAAGATGTTTTGGAAGTTGATGAAGTTGGTTTTCCGACAAAGAATAATACCATTTTGTATCAAGGTGTTTTAAATCCGGGAAGAGGTTTAAAACCGATGATAAAGGCGTTGCATTTTATTGATAATTTAGATTTGATTATTATTGGTTACGGTAAAGTAGAAGAGGAGTTAAAAGAATTTGTGATTGAAGAAAAAATGGCCCATAGAGTTCATTTTTTAGGACGAGTTTCTAGAGATAAATTGTTCAATTATACAAAGAAAGCAACTTTAGGCATGGTTTTAGAAGAACCTTTAGGATTGAGTTTTCAATATTCTTTGCCGAATAAATTATTTGATTATATTCATGCAGAAATTCCGATTATTGCTGGTAATTTGCCAGAAATAATTAAGATTATTAATACGTACAAAGTGGGTGTACTTATTGATGATTATGCCCCAAAAAGTATTGCAAAAGCAATTAATACTCTTTTAAAAGATAAAGTACTGTTGTCAAAAATAAAAGAGCATCAACAAAATGCAAAAGAGGTTTTGTGTTGGGAAAAAGAAAGTAAAAAGTTAGACGCTTATTTTAAATAATAAATTTATCAAACCAAAAATATCTATAATAATTCCGGTTTTTAACAATCTAAAAGGATTGCAAAAATCTATTGAAAGTATACGAAATCAGATTTTTATAAATTTCGAAGTTTGGGTGATTGATGGAGATTCGTCTGCAGAAACACAGGACTATTTAAGGAGCTTAAATACGCCTTTTTTTTATCAATCAGAAAAAGATAGCGGAATTTACGATGCGATGAATAAAGGTATTTTTTTATCAAAGGGAGATTGGCTTTACTTCTTGGGTACTGGAGATGTGTTCTACAACGGAAGTGTTTTAGAACAAGTCTTTGTAAATTCTTTTAATGAAAACACCAATTTAATTGCAGGGAAAACAATATATGAAGGCGAAACAAAACCTTTCATATACAGTAAAGGTAAAATGGTAAAAAATATTTCTTGGTCTTCTTTTATGTGGATTAGAAACGGATTACATCATCAAGGAACTTTTTATAAAAGGACACTTTTTACGCATAGAAAGTATAGTTTAAAATATAAAATATTATCAGATTATTGGTTGAATCTTCAATTATTTAAAAGCAAAGAGACGTGTACATTATTAGATTTAATTATTTCAGAATGTAATTCAGATGGTGTTTCAAAGGCTGGGCATTGGAGTATATATCGAGAAGAGATTCAATTAAAAACCGACTTGAGTTCTCCTTTTTTTCGTCCGTTTTTTTATATTATTGCAGTATTAAAGTTTTTATCTAGAAAAATGGTAAATGGTTCATAGAAAGGAAATAGCATTGTTAATTGTTCAGAAATTAACAGAGGAAAAAGAGTCTTTAAAAGAACGTTTTTTAGAAAGTCAAAGCGAAATTGGTTTTTTTTATATTGATGATCTTTTACCTGAAGATTTGGTGTACGCTGTTTATAAAAATTTTCCAAAATTATCAGAATCGAAACAACGAAAAAACATAAGAGAGCATAAATACGTTGCATATCAAATGGATCAATACAAACCTCTTTTAGAAGAGGTTATTTATGCTTTTCAAGATGAAAAAGTAGTACATATTATTTCAGAGATTTGCGGTTTGGAGAATGTTTTACCTGATGAAAAATTATATGCAGGAGGTTTATCACTAATGACAAAAGATAATTACTTGAGTCCGCATATAGATAATTCACATGATAAAGACAGGCAACTTTGGCGAATTTTAAATTTGTTGTTTTACGTGGCGCCAGCTTGGAAAGCAGAAAACGGTGGCAATTTAGAACTTTGGAGTAAAGGTTTACAGGGCAAACCAATTGAGGTAGAAAGTAGTTTTAACAGATTGGTAGTTATGACAACGCATCAAAAATCTTGGCATTCAGTAAATAAAGTTTTAGTAGATGAAGTTAGATGTTGTGTTTCTAATTATTATTTTTCTAAAACACCTTTATTAGAAAATGAAAATTTTCATGTAACTACTTTTAGAGGAAGACCTTCGCAAAAAATAAAGGATTTTATTTTAAAAATAGACAATAGTTTAAGAAGCTCGGTTCGTAAAATTTTTAAAAAAGGGATTAGAGAAAACCCGCATCATTATAAAAAATAAAAACTCACTTTTCAATTAGAAGTCGGGAATTACTATGAAAACAGTGATAAGAAGAATATTATCTGTTATTTAGATGCGAACTTTATAGTTTTCTAATTAAATTTAGGAATGATTAAAGAGTGGTTATTCTAAAAAATCATAGCTAAATAAATTAAAGAAAATTTCCAAATAATTCCTTAAAAAGACTTCAAGAATAAATATTCATAAAAGATGAAATTATTTTTTTTGCATTAATATTTAAAATAGCGTGCAATAAATAGACATCGTCAAAATGAATAGGGTTTTATTTTTATTTTTTTTTTACTAACTTCGGAAACTTCAGTTTAACTTATTTTAGTCAAGTTTTTCGAATTAAATTCAAAAAAAAGTAAGATGAAACAAAGGAAAATAAATATTTTATGTTCAATTGTAACCTTAATAATTGCTGTGAGTTCTTTGAATTTAATATCCTGCCAGCAGAAAAAAGAAAATAAATTTGTTGAGGGAACAAATCCTTTTTCAGAAAACTCTGTAGATAGAGATTTAGAACAAATAGAGAAGGATGGTGTTTTAAGAGCTTTGGTTGTTTATAGCAGTACGAGCTATTTTCTTTATAGGGGGCAAGCAATGGGTTTTGAATATGAGCTTTTAACACAGTTGGCAAAGGAGCTTGATTTAAAATTAGAGCTTGTAGTATCTAATAATCTAGATACACAATTTGAAGTTTTAAACAGAGGCGAGGTTGATTTAATTGCTCACGGAATGACAATTACAAATCAGCGAAAGTGGGAAGTTGATTTTACAGAACATTTATATTTAACAAGGCAAGTACTAGTTCAGAAGAGGCCAGATAATTATTTAAATATGTCTTGGAGTGCTATTGATGGGCATCTTATTAATGACCCTATTGAATTAATTGATAAAACAATATCCGTTAGAAAAAATTCTTCATATATCGAGCGTATACTTAGCTTATCAAATGAAATGGGTGGAAATATTATGATTGATACTTTAGATAGTAAATTATCAACAGACGAAATTATTAATATGGTGGCAGATGGTGAAATTGAGTACACCATAGCCGATGAAAATTTAGCGAAAATTAATGCTTCTTATAACCCTATTTTAAAAATAGATGTACCCATTTCTTTTTCACAAAGAATAGCTTGGGTTACAAGAAAAAAGTCGCCTCTTTTTCGTCAAGCTGTTAATAAATGGATTGTTTCTCAACGAAAAAAGAGGGATTTTAATGTAATTTACAATAAATACTTTAAAAATAAACGAACCTTTAGGCAACGAATAAGAAGTAATTATTATAGCTTGAAGAATAATCAAATTAGTAAATATGATAATTTGATAAAAGAGCATGCGAATAAAATTGGTTGGGATTGGCGTTTGCTAGCTTCTCAAGTATATCAGGAATCTAGGTTTGATCCCATTGCAAAATCATGGGCTGGCGCAAAGGGATTAATGCAAGTAATGCCAGCTACGGCAGAATCTTTAGGTATAAAAGATGTTTCTGACCCTCAAGAAAGCATTCGAGGAGGAACCGATTATTTAGATCAATTATATAATCGATTTACAGATATAAATGACTCTATTAATAGAATTAAATTTTCTTTAGCCTCTTATAATTGTGGGTATAGTCATGTAAGAGACGCCCAGCGTTTAGCAATAGAGAATGATTTAGATTCAACCATTTGGTCAGAAAATGTAGAGACGATGATTTTGGCTTTGAGTTTGCCTAAAAATTATAATAAACCCTTTATAAAATATGGCTATGTAAGAGGTCAAGAACCCGCAAATTATATTGAGCAAATTTTTGAGCGTTATGATCATTATAAACAATTTATTCCTTTGGAATAAATTAAGTGATTATGGTAAAGAAAGAATGCAACATATATCTTAACAATTAGTAAGAAGAGTTGCTTGGGTTAAAGGGACGATAGAAGACTAAGTATATTTAAAAGTCTATAAAAAAATAAATCAGAAAAATCTTTACATAAACCTGCAACGAAATCTATCTAAAAATAAAGTTAGGTAAAATTCTATTCCTAAAATACACAAGGATGTCTTGAATATAAATTCCACAAATAGATAATGGTGAAAAGTAAGACGATAGCTTTTTTAAAGCCAAAATTCCTGCTATTAAAAAAAGATCCCTCAAATTAATCTCCATTTCTATTGTTAATAGACGCTAGCACTCTTAACGCTGATAGAATGGATTGTTTACCCCCTCTAAATTTTAATTACAATCTATTTTTGTCTGCCCTGGTTTTATAACAGAAATTGATCCTGCCCAAACACACATTGTTTTACTATTTGCAAGTACTACAGGTTGCTTACCTATTTTAGTTTTTTTTGCCCCTGGAGACCAAGGACTTACCGGTATTGGAATGCACGAAGATGGTATAAATAAAGGAATAGGTCCTGCCATTTTCCAATTCATAGGGTTAGCTGGGGACAAACAATTTCCGAATGCAGGAATATTTACAAAGGGTATGATGTCTAAAACATTAGCAATAGGATTTACACTTGCTGTTAAAGTTCTATTCAAAGGAAGAACCATCATAGTTTTCGGGCCTGCGCCAAATGAACATTTAATTTTAGCGCCACTACACACACATTTTGCCATAATCTAAATAATTAAATAAATTTTAAATCTAGTAAAAAGTCCATTTTTGAAACTTGCTTTTTATCCTCAAAATCATAAAATAATATTTTTTTTTGAGTTTGATCACAGGCTACTTTAAGACAAGGGTCATTCGTAATCACAAATTTTGAGTGTTTTAAAAACAAATATAAATGATTGTTATCATTATTTTGTGTAAAATTACGTATTAATAAATTTTGCTTGTTACTGGATATTTTTTTCGAGTAATTTTCTAAAGGTACTTCTGAATTATAAAATATAGGGATTATAAATATGTTTTTTTCTAATAACGCAGTGATAAGGTCAAAAAGTTGCTCATTGTTTGTTTTTTTTACTGATTTGAAATATAACAAACAAAACCTATGATTGGTTAGGGGAAATCTGTTAGAACTTTTTAAGAGCCAATTCACCATTTCATGCGTTTTTGCGTAAACATTTTTATCAAGAATTATTTCGGGATGCAGGGCTTGGGAACCTTCAAATTCTTTTAGTTTATTAAAAATGGCACGACATTTTGATGCTACATACTCTTCAATATATCGTTTTTCAGATTTAAAGATATTTGCCAATTTAAATGATATCCTAACTTTTTTTTGAGATTTAAAACAAATGTATATTAGCTCTGATTTAAAGTTCGTTCCAATTTTTATGATATAATTATGCTCTTTTTTTTTACATGTTGTAACTGCATTCAAGAATTCTTTTGAAATGGAAAAGACGTAATTTTCTTCAAGAATGTTTTTTGAGAAAAAAATATTTGAGTGCGTTAGTTTTTCAGTAAAAATTAAGTCAATTGTCACCTCTTCTTTTTTATACAATCTCATTAAATTTGTATAAATAATGTTTACTGTAATTATATCATTTAAAGAAGAACTTGATATAAATAGGATTTTCATAAAAAAAAATAGTTAATACTTTTGAAATTGTGAGTTTATTTTATCTAGTAAATCATTAGTGTTTGTAAACCAGGAAAGTAAAGTTCCATCTTCATCTGCAGTTAATAACATTTTTTTACCGTTCTTGTTTAGATAAGTTTCCATATGCCAAATCCATTTTTCATGACCAACTAACTCAATAACCGCATTTTTAATTTCATCTTCTTGCAGATTAAAATCATGCCTAAATATTTTATTATCTAAACTAGCTGAATAGAGTGTTTTTGAACCATTATCAAAATACAAGTTACTAACTTTACTGCTATGAAGATTAAATACGTGCTTTAGTATTGGTTTTTTTAGATTTTTTATACTGTTAAAATTGTAGTTAAAACAATCAACTTCACCGGTATTCGTTCCTACAAATAAATATTCGTTGCTTATATAAATAACGCTCGCTTTATTTCTGTTGTTAAGTTTAAAATTAGTAATTATTTTATATTCAGATCCAGATTCAGACATTACATGGAGCTTTTGATTTGAAATAAAAAACAGTTTTGAATCTTTGTAAAAAGAAGCTTCAATATTTTTATAATTTGTATTTCGATTTATGATGCTATCTTCTTTATTATACGTTATGATTTCGTTTTCTAGGACAAGATGTTGTACGTTTTTACTTTTATCAATAAAAAAATCCATGATTAATTCCCTACCAGAGCTGTAAATCTCGTCCATTTTGAAAGGTTCTCTTGTTATTTTTAAAACTTTTCCAGAAAAAGTTGTTACAAATAAGGAGTTTTCATCTAGAAATTTGATGTTTCGAATTCTATCTTCAATATTATTATCAGAAATATCAATAGCATCTAGAGTTTTACTTTTATTAATATCGTAGAATTGTAGTTTACCCGCATCACCTCCAAAGCAAATTAGATTGTTGTAAATATTGAAATTTCTGATAGAATTTTTTGACTTCGCCAATCTCATACTCGTTTGACTATATTTTATTTTTTCTTCTAAAATAGATAATATATTTTTATTTAAATCTAAAACGTTACCGTTATTTATAGGGGGTAAGTCTATGTCTTTAAGATTTCGCAAAGAATCAAAAGTTTGCTGTTCTCTAATTGATCTTGCAATTAATTCTTTGATTTTGTTTTTGTCTTTGTCTTTTTCTTGGAAAGCCTTATTTAGCTCTAATTGTAACTCGATAAACGAGTACTTGAGTTCAATTAATTCTTTAATGGTTCTATTAATTTTTGATTCTTTAGTTGCTTTTTTTTCACTTTTTTTAAGCTCCTCTGTTTGCAGGCTATCTTTTCTCATGGCCTCATTTAAATCTAATAATGTGTTATCTAAATTATTTTTAGTCAATTTAAGAGATTCGAAGTTTTTTTGAAGAGATTTCTTTTGATTCTTAATTTTTATATTTTGTATGCTATCTTTCTTTTTTGCGTCATTTAATGCCTCATTTTTCTCGTTTAAATCGTTAAATTGAACGTTTAATTGATCATTTTTAACGTTTAATGTTTTTTGGCTTTTTTCTATACTGTTCCTATCTTCAGTAGCTTTAGATTTTTGAATAAAGGCTATTGTCGTTAATATCAGCATTCCTATTCCTAAAATTAAATAACCTTTTCTTTTAGTTCTTTCTTTTTTTTGTTCTCTTTCAAACTGATCTTCTTTTTCTTTTTTTAATCTTAAACTATCTTTTTCACTTTCATTAATATAGGCTATCGTTTTTGTGAAATTAAAATCATATTTTTTGGCCCAACTGCTGTTGTGATTCGGATTGTCCCGCCATAAAATAGCATTTTTTAATTCTAGTGTTTTTATAAAATCAATTTCATCATTCTCCTTTTTTGCCGCATTTGCAGAAAAAGTTTTATACTTTAGATAATCCTTTCTCTCTTCTGTTTTCCATTCTAATTCTCTGGTCCAATTTAAATGCTTACTGTATTTTAAATTTAAAATACTTTCTGAATTTAAGATCGTTTTATCATTATTTTTAATTCCAGAAATTGAAGGTTCAAATACTTCTATAAAATCAAAAAAGGTATCTTTTAAAGCTTGAATACTTGCTGAAAGTTCAATCATTGGAATATTTACATAATGAGAAATATTGATTATTTTCTCATAATTTGAATCAATAGAAAGATTTTGAGGTTTTGTTAAAGCTTTGAAAAAGAGAGACATTTCGTTCTGTTTCTCTGGGTCGAGTTTATCGTAAAAAGTTTTTAAATCTTTTGAAATTGCATTGGTAATTCCTCCAAATTGTTCAATATCTTCAAGGTTAATTATTCTTTTTTTATTTTCATTGATTACATATGCATCGAACAGCTTATAAAGTAAAAACTGAAAATTAGGAAGATAGCTAATCATTCCATCTAAAGAATCCTGAAAAGAATCAATTACTAAGGGATCAAATTGAACTTGATGTTTATAAAATGTTTTCTCTAGGATATGATTGATTCTCGAAATATCTAAATTTTGAATTGTATAATGGGTTGGACTAACTATTTCTTGAAGCTTTTTGTAAGATGTTATTTTTGTTAGGTATTTGCTTTCAATTGAAATTAGAAAGTAAATAGGCATATTTTTATATGAAACTGATCTGTAAATCAAATCCATTAACTCACGGTCGTCTTCACTGTTTATGGTTTCAAAGTATTCTCTAAATTCGAACAAATCTTCCAATTGATCAATAACAATCAAAAGGTTTTTTTTATCGAAAATTTCTGAACGTTTATAAATTTCAACAATGCCTATTGCTTCAAATTCTTTTATAATTTGTGAATAATATTTATAGTCTGTAGTTTTTGGTTTTGATTCAATATTAAGTACTCCGTTAATGTTCAGTGCATGCGCTAAATTGGATAGAGGTTTAGTACTAGGTCTAAAATAGGCTATAGACCATTCCTTGCCCGCCTGTCCTACAAAACCTTTTTTAAGTCTGGGTATTAAACTTGCATTAATCAAGGACGTTTTGCCAGACCCGGCATCTCCTGATAAAGTTAGTAGTTTGTTTTTTTGGAGAATCTGCAGTAAATTTTCAATCTCTTGTTCTCTACCAAAATAAAATGGACTATTTATTTCAGAATATGGTTTAAGACCAACAAAAGGATTTAAGATGTTTTTCGACATATTTTTTTGCTACTAACGTTATTTATATTAAGTTATATTTGTGGGATATAACGAAATCCTAAAATTAACTAAATTTGTTCAAATTTTATACTACATTTGATATTATTTCAGAAATTAATGTGCAAATATTAAGATTTGAGCATTCTATTCAGATTTTAGTGGACGAAAATGATTTGTTTTTTTTGTCTAGTTCTTTATTGGGGGTTTTAAACAAAAATATTCAAATTGAAATTATTATCGTAGCTAATGCTAATAAAAAATCACTTAAAGTTATTAATTTATGTAAAAGATTAATAGACGGTGGTGTCTCTGTTTATTGGCATTGTAATTCAGTTATTTTTAATGATTCATTGTTTTTTGCAATTTTTGATAAAACATTTTTAGTAGATAAACCAAATTCTGAACAAATATCCGAGAATGCCGAAGAATTAGTTCGAATCAAAAATAGTTTTTTTAAAAGTGTTTTGATAGATTCTGAAAAACTAAAACTACTATCTGGAGAAATTAACATAGAATTTTCAGCAGATAAAACCATTATTAAAGATAATGAATCTGTGGAAATTAATTGGAATATTGAAAACGCTCATCACGTTTCAATTGAACCGATGATTGGAGATGTTTCTTTATTGGGCTCTAGAGTTTTAAATTTAAAGAAGGATCAACGCTTTTTATTAACAGCCGTAAACAAGGAATTTTCCATTTCTAAAATATTGTTCATTAAAGTATTTAAAAATAAAGATATCGAGTTTAATCTTAGTGTATTTGATCCTATTGCACATCAATATATAAAAATTGAAGCATCTTCTTTTAATAAAGACAATTATGGTGTATATTTCGGTCAAACTATAAAAATTTCTTGGGAAATTAATATGATTGGTAAACTTCATGAAAATACTATTGGTAATTTGCCACTTGTGGGATTCCATGAATTTAAAATATTTAAGGAAACCCAGCTGTTTTTCACCTTTATAACGATGAACAATACTCAGATAAAAAAACTTATTTTTCATTCGTTTAATAATCCTCAAATTAATAATAAATTGAATATTCAGCTTCCTGCAAATATCACAAAAAAGACTGAAAATTTAAATTGGTTTTTAAACATATCGTTTAAAATTAAAAAGTTTTTAGGGATGATTTATAAAAAGAAATCGATCTAGATGAGCCAAAGGTTTTCAATACTCACACGTTTTTTGCTTTTTTCTTCTGGTGCTGCTTTAGAATTAATGAAAAAATGTCCTGAATTTGAAGTCAATAAGTACACAAGTATTGGCTTAACAATTTTTTTTACCGCAGTGTTGTCTGTTTTGTCGTCTTTTTTTGCTTTTAATCTGATATTTAGTTCATACTATGTTGCAATTGCTCTTGCTATACTCTGGGGGAGTATTATTTTCAATTTAGATAGATATATTGTTTCTTCAATGAGAATTAACGATAATAAATTTCGAGAATTTATTAAAGCAATTCCACGGTTATTAATCGCTATTTTAATAGCGATGATTATTTCGAAACCTCTAGAAATCAAATTGTTTAAGAGTGAAATTTCAGCATTTTTAAATAAAGAAAAAACAAGTCAATACGATCAAATTCGTCATAAATATAATCCTGATTTAAAAAATATAGAATCTAAAAAAGAGGAGTTAGAAGCTAGCTTTCAGAAAAAAGTACTTTTAAGAAATAGGTATTATGAAGAATATAAATGTGAATGTTTAGGCACCTGTGGAACCAAAGTAAAAGGATATGGTGAAGAGTGCCAGAGTAGAAAAGAACGTTATGAATTATTTCTTCTAGAATTAGATCGAGATAGAATTCAGAAGGATTCGATTCAAAAACAGTATTTTTTGGATAAAAATAAAATTCAAAAAATTATGGATAGTGAGAAAGCTATTATTCTAGCCCACAGCTATGGGTTATTTGATCAAATCAGAGCGATGAACAATATTGATAAACTTTCGTCACTTTTTATTTTTTTTATTTTTATCATGATTGAAATTGCACCTGTTCTAACAAAGCTACTTTCGACAAAAGGACCGTATGATAATTTAATTTTAGAAAGCGAAATACAATTTGAGATGTCTTATTTAAATAAATTAGATCATTTAGATAATGAAAGGTTTAAAAATAAAAAATTAAAAGAAATATCCACAAGTATAGAGTTGAAGTCCAAAGAATCAGAAATTAAAAGCATTCTAAAACAACAAGCAGTTGATCGCTATAATAAAATGAGACAAGAAGTAGATATGAAGAATATTAAAAGATAAATAGCATGTATAGAATCAAAATAATTAGTCAAATAATTGGAGTGATAATTTTATTGAACCTATTTGCTTGTGGTTTACTTAAAGGAGTTTTAGAAAAAAATGGCACTGAATTATTAGACTCTATTAAAAATAATTATCAGGAAGAAATCTCTTTTGATCTAGCAGCACTTTCAACAAAAGTTAAAGCTCAGTTAATCGAAAATATTTCATTAAAATCGGAGGCAGATTTATCCGATTATTACACGCCAATTTATATTGATAGTTTAAGAACGGTTTTGATCGAAACAGGGAATTTAAAAATAAATGTTTTTGAGTCTTTTTTGCTGAAGCATTTAAAGTCTAAAGCAATAAAAGATACATTATATTTAACAAATTTAAATTTGAATTCTCCAACAAAAGGTGAAGTAAAAAGTTATGAATTTGATGTTAAAAAAGACGATGTTATTTTTTACGAAATTACCAATATTAAAAAAAATACGCTCAAAGAAATTAACATTCTTGAAGGAGGAAAAACTAGATATGTTAAAAATAATTTAAAAAAGAAAGAAAGTGTTAGAGGGGCTATAAAAATTGCTGCGGACAATGTTTTAACCGTCAATATTTCTAATGATAATTTTATTAAAAATATGGGATTTTTTAAATCAAAATTAAAAATAGTGATTAAAAAAACAGCCCCACAATTAAAGTTGCAAGTTGAAATTAAACCCGACACGATTGTTTCATCCAGACCTTTTATAGAAGAGGTAAATGATACGATCTACAAAATAATTGATAGTAAAAACTTTACGCTAGGACCTCGATTAGATTTGACTAGAAACTATAAACAAACGTTTGATATTAACATAGATGAATTTGATAATTTGCTTGGGTGGGGATATTGGATTGGACTGGATAAAGTTTCTATAGAACAGTATACCGTTTTATCGGAAAGTGAAAACCCATTAATTGTTTTTTCTAAAAATGAGCTTCTTAAGGCACTGAGACCAGTAGAACTCTCCGTAAATTCAAATAAAGAGGTGGAGCTTGTAATAAAAAATCAAAGTTTGGATGCCAGAAGTTACAATTATGCTTCAAATTTCGCATTTTATAAAAGTGATGATTTTATTGAAAAAAATATTAAAAAAGCAGAGGTCTATCTCACCAATACTTCAACTTTATATGAATACGATGTGAGTTATAATGTAGTTGCAGTGGGCGCAATCAAAATTAAAAATGAAACGATGAAAGATATTATAGCTTTTAAGGACTACATTCATATAACAATTATAAAAGATGAATAGAAATTTTATATTATTAAGCGCTTTGTTAATTTTTGTTGCTTCCTGTAAACAAGGTATGAAACTTAAAAGTAGTGTTAGAAAAACTCAAACAGAAGTTAGATTTGTAAAGCGTGGATTGGATAAGATAAAAAGAGGGGTTGGTTTGGATGATAAAAAATCAACAAAACAAGCAGGTGATAAAACAGAGCCCATAGATTCAAATGCTTACTTGACCGTGAAGCAAAAAACAATGCTGAATAATTACGGTTACTTATTTGATATGATAAATCAAAAAGATGATCAAATTAAAAGCGACAACTTTACTTATGATTCTATTCAAGATATTTATTATGTAAAGAATAAAAACTACAAAATGATAAAAAAGAATAAGGAAGTCTTTGGATGGCATCCTTATTGGATGGGGTCTAAATGGAAAAATTATCCTTTTGAGTTGCTTTCAACCATTTCTTATTTTTCCTATAAGATAGATCCTTATACTGGAGGTTATACAAATCCAGTACAGATTGAGGAATGGAATACCACTGAAATGATTGATTCGGCTAAAGCGAAAAGCACTAGGGTATTATTAACTGTTTCTTGCCATGGTTTTAAAAATAATGATGAATTTTTCGAGAATAAAGATAGATGGGATGTTCTTATCAAAACTGTATCAGAACTTCTTATAAAGAGAAATGCTGATGGAGTTGATTTAAATTTTGAAGAAGTGTCTTATTTTAAGAGAGAAAAATTAAACAGATTTGTCAGATATTTTAGAGAGGGAATGGATAATATTTATGCAAAAGAAGGTAAAGAGTTTTTTTTATCTATGACTTTGCCTGCTTATAACAGTCGAGATGTTTTTGATGTGAAAAAACTTCAGGGTGATGTGAATTTATTTGTTATTATGGGTTATAACTATCATATTGGCGAAAAAGCGCAAGGTGCAGTTGCTCCTTTAAGGTCTGTAGAAAATTCTCTAAGTCTTTCAACTACGGTAACCTATTATTTGGATCAAGGAATTCAACCTGAAAAAACTATTTTGGCTCTGCCTTATTATGGCAGTTTATGGAAAGGGGAGCTTGAGCAAGATGGTAGTTCTGTATACAACAGAAGTACATATGATAAACCATTAACCTACAGCGAAATCAAAAAAATATATATTGATAATGAAGATGTCAAAATTAATGCTTTCAGAGATGATAAAAGTATGACGAATTATTATAGTTTGACATTTGATGACAATACAACCCAAGAGATTTGGTTCGATGATGATTATACATTAAGTAAGAAGTACGACTTTGCGTTGAGTAAAAAGCTAAAGGGAGTTGGAATTTGGGCTTTAGGATATGATAACGGTTACACTGATTTATGGGATGTAATTGAAGATACATTTTCTACAGATAAAAAGATAATAAAAAACCCTATTATGCAAGCAGAAGGGTATCCAATTCGATTCTCGAAATACCTACTAAAAAATAAGAATATTCTTCTTACAACGGCAATATTTTTCTTATTAACGGTTGTACTTGCCTTTTTAGTCTTGCTTTTCGATTGGAATGTTAGAGATTCAATTGTGAAAAATCAATTGATATTTTTATTATTTACAGCAGTTATTTTCGTGCTATTGATCCCAATTACAATGCTTATTTATAGTATGCTAAATGAACTTTTGCCCGAGGTAAATCTATTTATTAAATCTGAATGGAAATACTATATTTCATTCTTTGTTGGTATGTTCACATTGTTTTTTGCTTATAGATTTAAATTAAAACCTATTAAAAGACCATAAGAAAACTATGAAAAATATCTTTGTTAGAGAATTATTTTGGCTCGTTTTAGGATCTGTATTATCTCTTTTTTTGTCCTTTATTTTTTTAGGATTATTGAGTCTTACATCTGCGGAAGAGACTTTAAACTCAATTGAAAAAATATTTACTGTACAGCTTTATATCATCGGGTGTTTTGTTTCTTTAATTAGTATTTACATATTTAGAATAATAGTGAAAGCAGTAAAAAAATATTTATAGATCTATCTTATGATACATAATGTAATTACATCGATTGCTGCAAAACTGAATGAGTTTATTAAAAATAAATTATCAATTTCAGATGATACCGTCATTGTGAGCAGTTTAGTGGATATAAAAGGCAATTTAAACCAAGATATTGAAAATAAAATATCTATTTTTTTACTACATATAGAAGAGGAGAAAATTTCTAAAAATATAGGAGTAAAGTATAGCTCTGGAGATAACCCAGCAATTAAAATAAACCTTCATGTTATGTTTTCGGCATACTTCCCTAATTTTAATTATGTAGAAGCACTAAAATATATATCTTTAGTTATTGAGTTTTTTCAAAACAATATTGTTTTTGAAGACTCTAATACACCTGGTTTACCCCCAAATGGGAATAAAATTTATTCAGAATTATTTAATATATCAATAGACGAAATTAGTAAACTTTGGGGTAATATTGGAGCCAATTATGTGCCATCTGTTTCCTATAAATTTAAACATATAGTATTTGATGGAGAAATGATTTCTGAAGATGTGCCAAGAATCCTTGGTTTGCCGCCTGAATAGATGAAAAATTACTGAATAAGAAATTAACAAAATAAAATTTTATTAATAGAGAGTTACCTTATGTTAAAAAATAAATACAATTTTGTTTCCAGTTTTTCAAAGCTTTTAAGTGTACAATTTTATCATAATTTTTATAAAGATAATCTTTTAAAGGAGATAGATGTTTTTGCCGATGAAGACACCAATAGATTTCTAAAAAGTCATGGGATTCTAATGAGGTTTATAGAAAATGGATTTGTGCTTATCTCTAAAAATGATCCTAAATTTGAATCTCAAAATTTTGCGGGAGAAATAAACCTTGCTTTCTTTTTGAAAATTAAAAGTAATTTTTTTTTGAATATCACTGATATTCCGTATTCAAATAGTCAAAAATTTATTTTTCAAAACACCCAAGACGTATCTAATGAAAAACTACATTTAAATGATTTTGTTGATCAAAAAAATACTCAAAGCACAGATAAAGACGGGATTTTTGGAGAGATCTACTTAAACATTAATTCTAAAAATCAATTTTTTGGAAGCGAAGTGGCACGTGAAATATCTAATGAACTCATTTACTCTATTCATTTTAACGCAAGAAAAGTAATATTTAGATATAATTTCTTTTCTACTGATTCGGTAATTGATTTTAAAAAATATTTTATAACCGACGAACAGGGTTCTTTTAAATTGAATAATTTTGATACTCGGATTCTTGCTAATGGAATGAGTGTTTATTTTATTTTAATTGAGGAAGAGACTCTTGTTTCTCAGACGTATACCAAGAAATTGTATTTGAAGAAAGATGACGATTTCCTTACCTATTTTTCAATTTTCTTGCCATATCCTAAGCCAAACACAATTAATTATGATAGCATGAAAAATGTTTATTTTAACGATGTTTTTGTGAAAATTTAAAAAAAATAAGATAACTTGATTTTACACTGCGAATAATGTTTTTTTGTTCTATATTTACGACACAATTAACTTTTTAACTAAATATAATATATGGCTTCCACTTTGGCAACACCTGGAGTTTATATTGAGGAAAAAAGCTCATTTGGGTCTTCTGTTGTGCCAGTTCAAACTGCACTACCTGCTTTTGTAGGATACACGGAAAAAGCAAATAGAGGTTCTAAATCCTTAATGAATAAACCGACTAAAATTTCATCATTTGGACAATTTGTAGAATTGTTCGGTGGTGCTCCTAAAACAAAATTTAATATTGAGGTGGATGACTCTTCCTCTGTAGGCTTTAAATTGAATTTTGTAGAAGGCACTCGATTTCTTTTATATGACTCCATTCGTTTATTTTATGCAAATGGCGGAGCAGATTGTTTTATAGTCTCTGTTGGAGATTATAATGACAAAATTGATGCCTCCAAATTAAATGATCCAACTGGTGGAGGTTTATTAACGCTCGAAAAAGATCTAGAACCAACTATTTTGGTGATTCCAGAGGCCGTATTGCTTTCAGAATCTGATTGTTATTCTTTGCAGGCAGCTATGTTGTCTCATTGCGGATACAAAATGAAAAATAGATTTGCCGTCTTGGATGTATATGATGGCTTTAAAGAAAGAACGCTGGATGAGGATGATGTTGTAAATAAATTTAGAGAAGGTGTTGGTTCAAACTTCCTTCAATGGGGTGCTGCATATTATCCTTGGTTAAATACGGCGATTGTGAAATCTTCTGAATTAGATTATTCATTAGTCGCAAATCCAGAAGAATTAGTTGCGATATTGATAGCTGAAGTTGATGAAAGTTTAGCGTCTGAAAATATATCAGAAGCACGATCAGAGGGGATTAAAGCTGAGATAAACAAAATTTTAGACACAACTGACAAAGATTTGATGAAAACTTTGCAATCAACATTAATGGTTGTATCACCTAAAATTCTTTCCGTAATGGAAGATATGGGTGAAATGATGAATTTATTGCCTCCGAGTGCTGCAATGGCAGGAGCTTACACAATGTGCGATAGTTCGGTGAGTGTTGCTAAGTCTCCTGCAAATATTAGCCTTGGGTCAGTTATTTCTCCTGCGGTAAATATAAACAACGATAATCAAGAAGACTTAAATTTACCTTTAAACGGAAAAGCAATAAATGCGATTCGTAGTTTTACAGGTAAAGGTGTATTGGTTTGGGGAGCTAGAACGCTCGAAGGTAATTCGCAAGAATATAGGTATATCAGCGTTAGAAGAACAATGACTTTTCTAGAGCAAAGCATTAAATTTGCTTCAGAAGCCTTTGTGTTTTCTCAAAATAATGCAACAACTTGGTCTACACTGAAATCAACGGTGACCAATTTTTTAAACAATCAATGGCAGTCTGGTCTTTTAGCTGGAGGTTCTCCAGGGGAAGCTTTTGAGATTTCTATAGGTTTGGGAACTACAATGACGGCAAATGATATACTAGATGGTATTTTAAAAATGACCGTAAAAGTGGCAATTACGAGACCCGCAGAGTTTATTGTGATCACGTTTGAACAACAACAACAAAAATCTTAAAATTTAACAATAAAAAATATATAATATGGCAACACCAGTAGTAGGTACCGGAGATGTTCAAGATCAGTTTTGGCCATTACCAAAGTTTTATTTTTCAGTTGATATTGGGGATATAACAGATATTCCATTTCAAGAAGTTAGTGGTTTGGACGTTGAAACAGAAGTAATCGAATATCGTCATGGTAATAGTCCTAATCATGGAACAATTAAAATGCCTGGATTAATGAAATATGGCGATGTTACGCTAAAAAAAGGTGTATTTGTCGAGGATAACCAGTTTTATGATTGGATTAACGAAATAAGCCTCAACACGTATAAAAGGGTTACAGTAGTTATTAAGTTATTAGACGAATCGGGTGATCCTAAAATGATTTGGACACTTACAAATGCATTTGCTCAGAAGGTTACACCAACGGATATGAATTCTCAATCTTCGGAAGCTGGAATTGAAACAGTCGTTTTCACTCATGAGGGTATGACGCAAGAAGTAGCTTAAATTATTACTTAAAATTTTATTTTAAGTGTTATACTGCATAAATAATAATAGGCCTGACATATTTTAAACTATCTCACGCCTATTTTTTTATACAATTTTTCGGGGAATTTTTTTAAACAGTATTATTTTAGTAGATGTACAATTAGGATTAATTTTACTTATAATAAATAATTATAAATTAACACTATTAACTAAATATTTTATTTTTTGGTTATTTCTGATAAAAATAAATAAAAATTGGACAAAAAAGATTATCCCGCTTTGGGATTTAAGTTTAAAGTAACTTCAACTGCTGCAATGGGCGGCCAACTTATTTCTGGTATGGCTCAAAATATGATCTTTGGACCAGATGAATCATATTTCCAATCTATTTCTGGGATTAAAGCTACAGCAGGTGATTCTGTTATTGTTAATTCAGGTAAAAACAATCGGCAATACAAATTGCCCACGTCTACCACATATCCTGATTTAGTCTTAATAAGAGGTTTAATTAAGGAAAGCTCTCCATTAGGAAAATGGTGTAGGAACTTTTTAATTAATGATTTGTTTTCTTATGGTGTGAGCAGAAGAACGGTTAATGTGATGCTTTTAGATCAGGACAATGATGATATTATAATGACATGGTCTTTTTATGATTGCTACCCTAAAGAGATGGAAATTGGTGCTTTTAATGCTGATAAATCAGACATTGCAATTGAGACGCTAACTATAGCGTATTCACACTTTAGTCAAGATATTTCTGGAGAGTTGTCTAATCCTTTTAATTATTTAAAATAATATGTCAATCGTCATTAAAGAATTAGTTATTAGTGCAAAAGTTAACAAAGGCTCTAAAGAGACTGATGAAGATATTATTAAGATAATTGATTCAAAAATAAACAAAATAAGCTCTCAAGGTAGTTTAAAAGAAACAGTTAAACGACAAATTATTGATGAATGTGTAGCTGCAGTTTTAAAAGAATTAGAATCTAAACTTGATTATTAGTTATGGGTCAATATTTAACTATAAATGGTTATAAGAAGCCTAGTTTTATAAGTAAGATTGGTAGTTATAAATTACAATTGAATCCTACTGAAATATCAATAGGTGTGGGTAATGTAGAAAATACCGATGAGGATACTGATACTGATGCAATTGGATCAGTTATAGGAAGTAAAGCTCCTATTTTTCGTCAGCGTACTCTTGACTTAAGTTTTACAATAGATAATACGGGTGCAGTTCCAAACAAACCAGATGGCATGGGTTTTTTAGGATTGGGAAATTTAGTGGATTCTATGAAATCATTTGAAAAGGTCGCTATCGATGAAGTTGCTACTGAACATCGCCCTCCTTTCGTTCGAATAAGCTGGGGCTCAAATTTTTCTTTTAGTGGAATTGTATCTTCGTATAAATATAATTACACCTTTTTTAATTCTAGTGGTACTCCTTTAAGAGCAGTAGTGACCTTGCAAATTAAAGATTTTGATCAAAACGATACAAGTTTATTTCAAAGTCCAGACATTACTAAAATGCCAGTGATTAAAGATGGAGATACGATTGTAAAGTTCTGCGAAGAATATTATGATGATAAAAAATATTATATAAAACTAGCCGAATTCAATAATTTAAACTCTGTACGCAGTTTGAAAAATGGAAGTCAACTAGAGATACCACCTATAAAATAGCAATATGGCAGACGCTTCAGGAAATAAACCAAAAGACTCAATAGATAAAGCTGTTTCATTTGATATTTTAATAAATAATGTTTCTATTGTATCAGAATATAAGGTAATCAAAATTAATATCGAGAAAGCTATAAATAGAATTAGTAGAGCAAAAGTGTTTCTTTCAGGAGGTAATGCTTATGAACATACTTTTGAAGAAAGTGAAGACAGCAATTTTTCACCAGGAAAAAGTGTTAAAATAAAGATCGGTTATGAACAAACTAATGTTCTTGTTTTTGAGGGAATTGTTGAAAAACTAGGGATTTCTCTTAAAAATGGATTTGCGACTAAACCTTGGTCTAGTCTTTTAGTCTTGGAATGTGCAGATAAAGCTATAAAACTAACAAATAGCTATACTTCCGATGTTTACGAAAAAAAGAAGGACAGTGAAATTTTTTCTATTTTAATCAAAAAAATAGCTGGTTTAAAATCAGTTATTACAGCAACAACGGTTACCCATCCTTTTTTTCCAAAGTACAATTCTAGTGATTGGGATTTTATATTAAATAGAGCTAAATTAAATGGAATGGTAATCCTTAATTCGGACAATGAAATTAAAATTTCTAAGCCTACAAAAAAAGTATCAAAACCTGAACAAACAATTACCAATGGAGAGTCTACTATTAACTTTGACGCACAAATAGATGCAAGCACGCAACTAAGTTCAATTTCACTTGATTCATGGAATCCTTTTACAAATAAGAAAAATAAAAGTAAAGCCGTTGAGCCAACATTGGTTGCTAATAAATCAATTACTGGAAAAGTGTTAAGTAAAAACACAAGTGCCACTGCCATTGATATTAACATACCTCAAAATACTGAAGTACCAGAATTAAAATCTCTCTCTAATTCACTTTTGCAAGACTCCAGACTTGGGAGGATTGTAGGAAGGGCTAAATTTAAGGGGGTAACGAATCTTGATATAGGATCTGTAATTTCTCTTAATGGATTCGGAAAACATTTTGACGGAAACATTTACTTGACCGGTATTTCACATCAAGTAGAAACTGGTTTTTTTACAACAAGTATTGAATTTGGTTTAAAAAAACTACAGCTCTCTACTAACCATATAGACAAATCTAGCGTTATAAAACCCATAAACGGAGTGCATATTGGTGTGGTTAAAAAAATCGATGCAGATCCTTTGAACGAAGGTCGTATACAGGTGTTAATTCCTGCATTAAAAAGTACAGGAAATGGTATTTGGGCAAAATTATCACATTTTTATGTATCGTCAAAAGCAGGCTCCTTTTTTATACCGGAAATAGACTCGCAGGTTGTCGTTTCCTTCATCTCAAATGATCCTAGACACCCTATTATTTTGGGAAGCCTTTATACTAAAGCCAAGGAGCCCTATACAAAACTAAAAAAAGATAATGCCTTAAAAGCTTTTGTATCAAAGAGTAAACTTACGCTAGAGTTCGATGATAAAGATAAAATAATAACAATAAGTACCCCAAAAGAAAATAGTATCGTGATCAGTGAGAAAGCAAAAGGGATTATAATTACAGATCAAAATAAAAATGTTGTTAAAATGTCTGATACAGGCATTGAACTTACAAGTAAGAAAAACATTAAAATTACATCTTCTGCTGCAGTAACCATATCAGGATCCAAAGGGATTACTCTTAATGGAAAAGCTGGTGACGGAGTTAAGGTAACTGGAAGTAAAGTAAATATTTCAGCAAAAACAAGCCTTATTGCAAAAGGAGGTAGTAAAGCAGATCTAGTTGCTTCAGGGAAGGTAACAATCAAAGGAGCTACTGTTGGAATTAATTAAAAAGACATGGAACAGGAAAAATCTTTTTTAGGAAGAGGTTGGGGGTTTCCCCCAACATTTAGCAAAGAAAAAGCAGATATTGAAATGGTTTCTAAAGAGGAAGATATTCGACAAAGTTTGATAATTTTTTTTAACACGAAACTTGGTGAACGCATTATGCGTTCCGATTATGGCTGTATTGTGCATAATTATATGTTTGAAAAATCAGATCTAGATGTTTATGAACAACTTGCTTTTGAATTAAAACAGAGTATTAGAATTTATGAACCTAGAGTTATTGTCCATAATGTGCATGCATCAAAGTCTGATGCCATAAATGGATTGATTCATTTAGAAGTTGTTTATGAAGTTCATTCCACTAACGTAAGAGATAATATAGTTTTTCCTTTCTATCTTAATGAAGGGACTGAAATAAAATAAAAGAGGTGAATAAAACTTATGATCATATATTAAATCCAAAAAACTTTCATATCGATGATAGAGATGTTTTGGATTTTATTCTTTTTATTAAGGAATACTCAAAAGGTGTTCATTTTTATAATAAAAAAAATAAAAAAGACGGCACATGGCATGAATTATTAAAATCTGATGAAACATTTTTAATTGCCGAAATTTCTAAATTTGACATTTTAAACTACAGTATTTACAGAATTAACCTCATAAAAAAGTATGATGAAGCATTCTCGATAGAAAGAAAGAAAGTTATTTTTAATCAATTCTTTAATTCTACCCTATCACTTTTTCAGCAAATGAATGAGTGGTATTTAAGTGCATTAAATAATAACTTAACACAAGAGAGTTCATTAATAGAAACGGAGTTAGAAACGGCTATTCAGCAAAAACTATCTGCACTGGCGAATGATTTTATAGCGATTACAGAGGGTTTTAAAGAAAAAAATATATTAGATAAAAAATTTTATAATAATTTTAATTCCTTTAATTCTATTTGGAAGTTAAATTCCTTTTCTGCAAATGAAATTGAAAATGTAAATGCAGAGATTTTTGATGAAGGTGATTTGAATTTTGCTTTCAAAAAAATCACACTTATATTTAATCCTACGTATGAGATTGTTTATAGTTTTGTTTTAAAAAGTAAAAAATTGTTTTCCATATCGTTAAATAAAAATGATAATCATAAGGCGCATGTGGGACTGTTGTTCGCTTTTTTAGAACTTTTTAAGCATTCATTAACCGATTTAAACACATTAACCCAAAAGCACTTAAATCTTTATTTTAAACAAATCTTAAAACTTAAACATCTTAAAGCTTCTTCAACCAAAATTTTTATTTCCATTAAAATTAACGAAAATATTGATTTTTTAAATGTTCAATCGAAGAGCGTATTAAAGGTCGGTCAGATGGATAATGGTGAAGATATTTTGTTCGATATCGATGAAAATATTGAACTCAACAATATTGAGCTATCTCATATTAGTACATTTTTTTTAAGTGAAAACAAGTTATTTGACCACCAATCAAGGTTTAATTTAATTTCTGGTTTGTATTCAAAAATACATGCTTCTAATCAAGATGAAGTTAATTCTTTTAATTCAAATAAAACTTACTTTTCATCTCTTGGCGAAGAACAACTTTTTTTAAGAAATGAAGATATGAATATGGAGAAGGCCAGCATTGGTTTTATGTTAGCATCTCCTGTATTATTATTATCAAAAAGTGATCGAACAATAGATGTTGATTTTAAATTCACAATTGATTCAATAAAATATTTATCAGATTTAATTATCGATATTGCCCAAAATAAAAGTACAACAGAAGAGGTTATTTTTGACGAAATATTTTTTAGTGCATTTCAGATAGCATATACTTCTGAAGACGAATGGACCTCTGTTTTGAACTATAAAGTGATTAGCCCTGAAGATTGGTCAACTGGAATTATACGAGTTTCTTTTATGCTAGATAAAACCTTTCCTGGTATAACAGCATATAATTCTGATATTCACAATATAAATATAGTATCAAGCTTGCCAATATTAAAGTTTAAACTAAATCAAGATAGTTTTTATAATCCATATTCATTTTTGAATAGTATGGAGTTATACCAAATAGATTTGAATGTAAAAGTAGAGAATCTTAAAAATTTTAATTGCTATGTCAATAATGAAGAAATTGATATTAAATCGGAATTTGAAATATTTGGGGTTACTCCGAAAAAAGGCTCAACTATGGTTTTGGGAGCAGAAGAGCTGTTCAATAAAAAAATTAAAGAATTATCGATTGGTTGGAAATATGAAAATCTCATTAGTATTGATGAAAATTTAGAAGATTATTATAAAGAATATGATTTAGGTATAAAAAATGACACTTTTAAAGTCAAGATTTCAGCACTATCAAACTTTAAATATTCCACTTCTGAAAATTCAGAACTTGTTTATGATTTATTTGATGAAGCGAAAGAAGGAGTTCTTAAGAATCAAAAAAGTTTAAATTCTATTAATGTAAATGAATTAAAAATTAAACCAAATTATAAATTAAAATCGTCAGATTTAGAAGAGTATTCTAATGATCTTGAAACAGGGTATCTTAAAATTGAGCTTGTTGAACCAAAGTTTGCCTTTGGTACAGATTTATATGATAAAGTTTTCAATAAAATAACACAAAAGTCTCTTCAAGTTAAGCCCAGCAAAGCAGGTATAGATATGCTTAAGTTTCCAAATGAACCTTACGCGCCTTCTATTTCCGATTTATCATTAAATTATAGAGCGCATAGTACACTAATTTTTAATCAGTCTTTATTTTCAGAAAATGATTTTGAAGAGGAAAATTCATTTTATTTGATTTCTCCTTTTGGTGTAGAAAATACGTTTTCAAAGAATTCTATATCTAAAAACACAATAGTTGAAAGTTTTAATTATGAAGGAGAACTTTTATTAGGTTTTAATACTATTAAACAATCTTTTCAATTAAATTTATTGTTCGAAATAGTTAAAAGCGAAAATCAAAACTATGAGTTTAGTAGAAAGTTAGACTGGTATTACTCTAGTGCAGAGGGTTGGAAGTTATTTAATGATAGCGATATTTTATATGATCAAACTATGAACCTTATGAAGACAGGGGTTTTAAGTTTAAAAGCACCTTCGGATATTTTGGCTAAAAAAAATAAACTCAACGAAAGTAATATTTTTATTAAAGCGTGTTCTAAAAACAAAACGAATCAGTTTAGTATGATTCGATCTATTCGAACTAATTCTGTTTCTGCTTCTGAAATTTTAAATAATTTATACGAAAGTGACTCTAAACATATCCCTCCATATTCAGTTGAAGGTTTTCTAAACTCTATTGAAGGTGTTATAAATACGGAGCAGCACCTAGGTTCTATTAAAGGAAATAATAAAGAGTCTGATATGGATTTTTATATTCGATCAAGCGAACTATTAAGGCATAAAAACAGACCGATTACTAAGTGGGATTTCGAAAAGTTTATACTGTCTAAGTTTACCTGGTTATCTAACGTGAAATGTTATTCTATTAACCAGGAGAATAGTCAATTAAATATTCAACTTTTATGTATAAAAAAAATTGAAGAACATGAAAATATTGATAATATTAAATTAAGTTCTGCTGAAAAAAATCAAATAAAAAACTATTTACAAAACTATACATCACCATTTTCAAAAATTGAAATTATCAATCCTGTTTTTGAAGATTTATGGATTAAATGTAAAGTATTATTTAAGAATATTTCAAATGGAAAAGGAATCCAGAAATTACACATAGATTTTTTTAATTTTATTTGTTCTTGGTTATATAATCCATCCGAAAAAAACAAAATAGGGGTCAAAATTAAAAAGCTAGACATTATTAATTTTCTTAATGAGAGACCTTATATTTCTTTTATTACAGGTATTTCTTTAATTCATATTAAAAAACTAGAAAACGGAATTCAGGTTGCATATGATTCAGCTAAAGAAAATATTAATAAAGATTATATAGAACCCGGTGTTCTTTGGTCTATAATTGTCCCAAAACATAACCATAAAATTGAAGTTATAGAAAATAGCGAATATCATTCTCCAGAGCCAATTAATTTTAATGAATTAGGTATCGAAGAGTCTTTTTTGATAAATAATGAAATTACGGATGGTATTAATGTCATTGATAACTCTAACAATGAATCTAATAAAACTGATTCAAAATTTAATTTTAAACTAAAATTATAAAGCAATGGCATTAATTAACAGGCAGACACTTAAAAATTATTTTAGAAAGGGCGGTTTTGCGAAGGAGAAGCATTTTATAGATCTGATTGATTCTTCTTTAAATTCCGTTGATGATGGTATTTCTAAAACTCCCGATCATGGGCTAAAACTAAGTCCTGCAAGGGAGACTTCCAAGTTAATTTCATTTTTTAATAAAATTACTCAAAAAGATTCTGACTATTCAATTAACCTTAATAGTAATAACTCTGAAGGACTTTCTATTAATAAAAGCGATAATTCTTCAATAATTAAACTTAATCAATATGGACAGGTAGGAGTTAATACCAATAGTCCTAATTATAATTTAGAAGTTAATGGTACAATAGGGATTAAAACGCAAGTAGGCATATATAAAATGGGTACCGTGCCTGCTGATGGCAATTGGCATTATATTATTTCTGATCTAGACGGAATTAGTGCTTTAGAGGTTACGGCCAAAGCTTCTGGAAAAATAGCCGCAGGATTTTATGCAGTTTCTCATGCCATAGCGCTTTCTACTTTTGGAGGAAAAAGATCCAAGCATAAAATAAAAACTACGAATGCCTATTACGAATCGTATTTTAGACGACTTTCTTTTCGATGGATAGGGGATTTAAATAGTTATGGTTTACAGGTGAAAACTCGAACTAATTATGGAATTAATTCAGAGTCTAAAGAAAATTATTTAATAAAGTATAATATTATTAATCTTTTAGAGGATTAGTTTTAAATATGATAGAACCAAAATTTATACATAAGGAAAATTATAGCTCTTTGAGTTTAAACTATGATGAACTGCTTAAACAAGGGATAGAGTTTATTCAGCAATTTTCGGGAAATCAATGGTCCGATTATAATTATCATGATCCGGGTATTACTTTTTTAGAACAAATTTGTTACGCTTTAACAGATTTGGGGTATAAAGCAAATTTCCCTATTGAAGATGTTTTATTGGCGAATACAGATGAATTTGATTTAGAAAACAATAATTTATTAATACCGCCAGAAAAAATTTTTCCTTCCTCACCATTAACTTCTTTGGATTATCGAAAAGTAATTATAGATCAAGAAGATAATGTAAAAAATGCTTGGGTAAATCCCATTAAAGATAATGTTCTTGGTATTTTAGGTATATATGACGTTTTAATTCAGCTCAAGGATGGTTTGGATGAGGTACAAATTGAATTAAGTATTATTAATATTGAGAGCATCCTAATGGAAAATAGATCTTTAGCTACCGATTTTAACTCCATAATTATTCTTAAAGAAGATATTATCTCCATATCTGGTGATATTACCATTAATTCATTTGTGCTAGGAGAAAGTGTTTTAGCTGAAATTTATCATAAAATTGATTTAAAATTAAATAAAGATTTAAAATTTTATGAATACGAAGATCTTCTCCAAGAAGAGAACTATGATAGTTTGTTTTCAGGGCCTATTCAAAAAAACAGATTTATAAAAGAAGAGGAGTTAAAGCGTAAAACTAATGAGATTTATCAATATGAAATAAAAGAAATTATTCAAAGCATTGATGGTGTCATTGCCGTAGACAATCTAATTATTTATAAAAACGGAATAAAAATGTATAATGATATTATTCCATTTGATTATAATTCTTATCCTTCTCTAGATAAAAATTATTATGATTCAAATACCGATAGACTTAAATTTAAAAGAAATGAAACCTTATATGATATCGATGCTACAATTCTTACACAATTATACGATTCGATTAGCCTAAATGAGAAAAAACCCTATTTTAAAGGATATAAATCAAAAAAAATAGTCAAGTCTGGTCGTTTTAACCAAAAAGAAATCGAGCATTATTATTCTATCCAAAATGAACTTCCATCAATTTATGGTTTAAAAGAATTTGAACTTCCAAGTAAATCTAGTCCACTTCGAAAAAGCCAAGCAAATCAATTAAAAGGATATTTATTATTAATAGAACAAATAATGGCTAATTATTTAAGCCAACTAGTTAATATTCGAAATTTATTTTCAATAGATGTAGACGAAAATTCATTGAAAACATTTTATAATCAAATTCCGACTGAAATTGGTGAAATTAATAAACTCATTGAAAATAAAAATGATACTTTTTTAAAATTTATTAACACTGTTTCTGAATCTGAAAATGTTCTTATCAAAAGAAAAAATCAAATAATTGATCATTTGTTATCTCGGTTTGGTGAAATATTTGATAGCTCATTGCTATCAAAATTGAATGCGAATATTTTTGATGACTTAACGGAACATCAAATACAAGTGCAATCACTTAAATCAAAATTAAATTATTCAAAAGCTATTGTTCATTTAGGAAGAAACAGAATTAAAGCATTTAATTATAAAAAAGACCATAGTTTAGAGAACAATATTTCTGGATTAAGACAACGCTTAAGTCTTCTTATGAACATAGAAAATAATACAATTAAGTCATGTTTAGCTCCATTATTAGAAACTTCTGAAATCGGTAAAATTGGTTCCGAATGGCAGTCAGAACTATTAGAAATTGAAAATGGTCCCTCAATTTCTGTGTTATCTTCTAAATATTCAGAGATAGAACCCGAAAACGCTAATTTTTATTGTGAGGATTATGACACTCTAAAATCGCTATTTTTGTATGCTCACAAAAATAAAAGTTATCAAGTAATTAAATCTACCACCAATTATTGTTTATTATTTAACAGTCCAAAACAGGTGGCTCCTGTTAAGGTTTTTAATGCAGAGACTGGAATTCAATGTGAAGAAATTCTGAAAAAAGTTATTGAAAAGTTTAAGCGGTTCAATAGAGATTGTGAATCATTTTTTTTAATAGAAAATATATTATTACGACCTAGTATTGAAACGAATTACCAACTAATTATTTATTCAAAAGAGAATGAAATCCTTTTAAAAAGTTATTATAATACAGAATATAATATTTTAAGAGATTTAAGAGATGATTTATGGGTTATCATTTTAAAAGAACAGAATTTTTCTATTGAAAAAGATGAGAAAACAGATAAGTATATTATTGTAGCCTATGACCTTTTAAATAAGCCTATTTTAAGGTCAGAAAAACAGTTTGATTCTATACTGCCAGCAGAAAGGGAAAAATTACGCATTATTAAATATTTTTCTACTAAAAGAGAATCAGATTCGGATATTGTTTCTTTCTCTGATATAGAAATTATAAATAGTGAATTAAACAAATTTCCAAACGATTTTCTATACTCTAATCACATTAATTTTATTTTTCCTGATTGGCCAGTACGTTTTCAAAATAAGGAATTTAAAAATTTAATTAAAGAGAGCATTGAAGAATTTATACCAGCTCATCTTAGTTATAACATATTTTATTTAAATTTTCAGGACCTGGAGATTTTTGAAAATGTATATTTTAAATGGTTAAAATTTAAGTTTGACGGTAACCTTGCAAAACTAGAACAAGAATCTCTTCAGCTCATTCAACTAATTACGAGTTACCAATCTTCTTATGTCTCAAATTGATCTTATAATAAAGGAGTTAAGATTTGAAATAGATATTGGAGAGAATAATGACTTCGATACTTTAGTATCAAACATTTCGGATCTTACTAATAATTTTTTAATTCCTGAATTGCAGGAAATAATTAATTCTTATTTTGATAAAAATGAAGACATTTCTTTCAATCGAATTGTTATAAATATTGGCGAAATTTCTGCAAAAAATAAAAATTTAACTTCCAATAATATTGCTAATCAATTAGTCAAAGAATTCCAGAATTTAAGTCAAGTAAATAATCTTAATTTTAGATCCAACGAAATATTAATAGTTCATTTTTTAAGGTTTGGTTTTTTACCATGGTGGGCTGGCAACAATATAAAATTTAATGATTTTTTATCAAAGAATTCTTATCAAGAGAATTCAAAACGATCCATATATAGCGTTGTAACAAAAAATAAGTTCTATTTCTATCGATTTTTTAATGCCTTAAGTTCTAGAAACAAAACTATTTTCTTTAAAGAATACCTTCAGAATAATTACTCTTTTTTTTTACATAGTACTATTTTTCTTGAAGTATTACTTGAGACTATTAAAGGGGGAATAGAATCAAAGGATAAAGCACTAATCAGTTATGAGTTATTCAATTCTCTTATAAATTATAAAAATGAAACTGAAGTTGCATTTTCTTTGGTGCTTAAAAAAATAATTGAAGATTTTAATATAGAATGGAAAATTGTAAAGGAAGTTTTTTTATTAAAATCAAAAGAAAAAAAAACATTTTTAAATCTTTTGCAATTTGATGAAGTTCTTTTTTTTTCTAATAAACTACCTTCTAAAAGTAGCTTGTCAAATTTAGCTCTAATTAGGCAGTATATTGAATACGGCGTTGTTAATGAACTCAAAAATTTTGGTTTACCAAATTTAGTAACGGCGTTTAGTAATGCATTAAAAAGGGATAAAAAGGCATTAAACGTTCTATTCGATCAGTTAAACGTTTATAAAGATCCTATTAAGATTTTTAGAATTTCCAAATTACTAAATTTAAATAATTTACACGAGTATTTTACACTTACTTTTGAATCGTCATATAGTTTTTTATTAAGGCATTCTTTTAGTTTTCTGAAATTTATGGAGTTAAAAGGAGATTTAAAAAACCCTTCTCTTTTTTATTTTATAAATGCGATCATAAAACTCAAAACTTTATCTACAACCAAAAAAAAGTTTTTTTACAAGAAATTGATAGATCTAATATCGGAGACTTATAATTTAGATAATAATGTTTTATTAGTTGAGTTTTACTTTTTTTCTGCTAGCCAATCTTATCGAACTCAATTTCAAGATGTTATTGAATTATTTCATTTTAATAAAACTTCAGAGGATTATAATAATTCAGTGTTGCCTTTAATGAATCAATTAAAAACGAATAATAGCTTTTCATATTCTACATTATTATCAAGTAACCAGAAGATCTATTATAATCTGTTAATTGAACAGATTACTTATCTAAATCAATCGGTAGTTTTAAATTCTTGGACGAAAAGTTACACGGAAGCGTTTATTTCTAATTTATTAATTGAACAAAATTCATCCAATAGAGCTAGTTTATTAAACACTTTAAAAATTTATGCAAAGACGAATAGTTTCGATATTCATAGATTAGTGATTGCTATTTTAATGAAATTTTATCCAACTGCCATTTTAATTGAAAAGGGTAGCGCCGATATTTTAGAATATGTACTTCTGGTAATTCAAGCGGAAGTTTATCAAAAATTCTCAAAAAAGGAACAGTTATTTATTCAAATCATTCAGGAGAATAAAACACTTAAAAGTAAATTTGAAGTAGCACTTTTAAAATATAACTCTGAATTAGATT
>TARA_B110000238_G_scaffold201216_1_pt1 | contig 39757 bp, 41 predicted proteins | sample TARA_B110000238 | Tara Oceans TARA_B110000238 (sample SAMEA4397569) | marine metagenome | biome: Polar Biome; feature: [SRF] surface water layer (ENVO:00010504); material: water (ENVO:00002006), including particulate matter (ENVO:01000060) such as... | depth 5 m | reverse complement strand
TATTATAAAACTAACTATAAAAGATACATGCAGTTATAGTTTGCTAACCCCTCATTAAATCCTCAATCTCATTCGCTTCAATTGGTATGTTTTGCATTAAATCATTAGGAGAATCACTAGTGATAAGAATATCATTTTCAAGTCTAATACCAAGTTTTTCTTCTTGAATATAAATCCCAGGTTCACAAGTAAATACCATTCCTTCAGTCATTGGTGTTTTTGTATCACCTACATCATGAACATCTAGCCCTAATGAGTGGCAAGTTCCGTGCATAAAGTATTTTTTGTAGAGAGGGTTATTTTGATCTTGATTTTTAAGGTCTTGTGCATCAAAAAGACCTAAATGAATAAGTTCATGTTCCATTATACGTACTACTTCTTTTTGCATTTTAGCATGATCTGTTGCTGGTCTTAACATATTTGTAGCTTCTTTCATTACTCGTAAAACAGAATTGTAAACATCTTTTTGTCGTTTAGAAAACTTACCACTTACAGGAACAGTTCTCGTTAAATCGGAAGCATAATTTGCATATTCTGCTCCAAAATCCATTAACAGAATTTCTCCTTCTTTGCATTTCTGGTTATTTTCGATATAATGTAACACACATGAATTTAGACCTGAGCCTATAATTGGCTGATACGCAAAACCGGAAGACCTATTTGATAAAAACTCATGCATTAATTCTGCCTCAATTTCATATTCCATTATACCAGGTTTTATTAATGGTAAGATTCTTCTAAGCCCCTTTTCAGTAATATTACAAGCATTTTGAATTAATTCTATTTCAAATTCAGACTTAACAAATCTTAAAGAATGCATTAATGGAGCAATTTCTGATATTTTTTTATTTGGAAATTTAGTTTTTATAGTACTTCTAAACCTATCATCTCTAGTTTGAACTTCTAATGTTGCTCTCTTGTGGATGTTTTTATTTAAGTATAATACATCTGTTGCTGAGATGTTTTGTGCTATTATTTTATCCATTTCTGTCAACCAATAAACTTTTTGCACTCCAGAATTATCAATAGCTTGTTTTTTTGAAAGTTTAGCTCCTTCCCAAACAGCAATGAGATCATTTGTTTCTTTTAGGAATAGAATTTCTTCAACGGTATTTTCTTTTTTTATAATAATAAAAACACTTTCTTCTTGATCGACACCTGTCAGCCAAAATAGATCGCTATTTTGCTTAAAAGGCATTGTTCCATCAGAGTTTGTTGGCATTACATCATTAGAATTAAAAATAGCAATTGAGTTGTTTGAAAGTTTATTACAGAGAAGATCTCTGTTTTTAATAAATAATCCCGCATTAAGTTTATGATATTTCATATTTGTTTTCTTTTGTTCAAAGTTATAAAAAAACTTACTTTATCTATAATGGTTCTGAATTACTAATTATTGTTGTTTTTGTGCTAAACGAGTCATATCTTTGTCAAAAATACTTTTCAAATTAAATGGAATTATCTTCAATAGTTAGAAAATTTATTATGGCCCTTTCGGGCCTCTTTTTAATTATCTTTTTAATTACTCATCTTGTAATTAATTCACTTACTCTTTCAGCAGATAAAGAACTGTTTAATGTTGCAGCTCATTTTATGGCCACTAATCCTGTAATATATTTAATGCAGTATGTTCTAGCTTTAGGTTTTATTTTACATATTGGAATGGGAATTAAATTGACTATTCAAAACAAGAAAGCTAGACCACAAAATTACGTTTACAATCAGTCAAGTAAAAATGCAGATGTTTCATCTAGGTCTATGATTATTTCTGGAGGTCTTGTTTTAGTGTTTTTATGTTTGCACTTAAGAGATTATTTTTATCAAATAAAGTTTGTTGGCTTACCTGAAGGGACGACTGATTATGATCTTGTTGTTAACCTTTTTTCTAATCCAATATATACTGCTGTTTATGTAATTTCATTTATTGTATTAGGTCTGCATTTAAATCATGGATTCAAATCAGCTTTTCAATCTGTTGGTGCAAATCATAAAAAATATAACCCTACAATACAGCTAGTTGGAACCGCGTATAGCATTTTTGTGTCTCTCGGTTTTTCTACAATTGCTATATTTCATTTTATTAATCAATACCCTTTTAAATAAATGATTTTAGATGCAAAAATACCTGAAGGGCCTATAAAGGATAAATGGACAAATCATAAAAATGAGATTAATGTTGTTGGCCCTGCTAATAAAAGAAATATAGATGTTATTGTTGTTGGAACTGGTCTAGCTGGAGGTTCTGCATCTGCTTCCCTAGCTGAAATGGGTTATAATGTAAAAGCATTTTGTTACCAAGACTCTCCTAGAAGAGCTCATTCTATTGCGGCGCAAGGAGGAATAAATGCTGCCAAGAACTATCAAAATGACGGAGATTCTATATACAGATTGTTTTATGATACTGTTAAAGGAGGTGATTATAGAGCTCGCGAGGCTAATGTTTATAGGCTTGCAGAAGTTTCTGTAAATATTATTGATCAATGTGTCGCTCAAGGTGTCCCTTTTGCCCGAGATTATGGAGGTTTATTAGATAATAGGTCTTTTGGAGGTGTACTAGTTTCAAGAACATTTTACGCTCGTGGACAAACAGGTCAGCAACTACTTTTAGGGGCTTATTCAGCCATGAATCGTCAAATAGGTAAAGGTAAGATTCAAATGTTTAATAGACATGAAATGGTTGACTTGGTAAAAGTTGATGGCAAAGCCAGAGGGATAATAGCTAGAAATCTAATAACTGGTGAAATTGAGAGACATTCTGCTCATGCAGTTGTAATTGCCAGCGGTGGTTATGGAAATGTTTTCTTTTTATCAACTAATGCAATGGGGTCAAATACATCTGCAACTTGGAAGATTCATAGGAACGGAGCTTTTTTTGCTAATCCATGTTATACACAAATACATCCCACATGTATTCCCAGATCTGGAGATCATCAATCTAAGTTAACACTAATGTCAGAGTCTTTAAGAAATGATGGTAGAATTTGGGTGCCAAAAAATTTAGAAGACGCAGATTTAATAAGAAATAAGAAGCTAAAGCCTACAGATTTAAAAGAAGAGGATAGAGATTATTATTTAGAAAGAAGGTATCCTGCATTTGGAAATTTAGTTCCTAGGGATGTTGCATCTAGAGCCGCAAAAGAAAGATGTGACCAAGGATACGGGGTAAATTCAACTGGCGAGGCAGTGTATCTTGACTTCTCTGCAGCTATTGAAAGATATGGAAAAGAAAAAGCGCTAATAACGGGAGTTACAAGCCCTACATTAGATAAGATTATCGAATTAGGAGAGAAGGTTGTAGAGCAAAAATATGGAAACCTGTTTGAGATGTATGAGAAAATTGTTGCTGAAAATCCGTATAAAACTCCAATGATGATTTATCCAGCTGTTCATTACACTATGGGGGGTGTTTGGGTAGACTATAATTTAATGACCACTATTCCTGGCTGTTATTGTATTGGAGAAGCTAATTTTTCAGACCATGGAGCAAATAGACTTGGGGCCTCCGCTCTTATGCAAGGGTTGGCGGATGGGTATTTTGTTTTACCATATACAATAGGAGACTTTTTAGCTAATGATATTAGAACAGGGCCAATCTCAACAAAGACAAAAGAGTTTGATGTTGCTGAAGAAAAAGTAAAAAGTACTATAGATAAATTAATGAATATCAATGGGAAAAAATCTGTTGATTATTTTCATAAGAAGTTAGGCAAGATAATGTGGGAATTTGCAGGAATGGCGAGAAATAAAGAAGGATTAGAGCATGCTATAAGTGAAATCAAGAATATTCGTGATGAGTTTTGGACTAATGTAAGAATCCCTGGTACTCAAAATGAAATGAATACAGAACTTGACAAAGCAGGAAGAGTAGCTGATTTTTTAGAACTAGGAGAGCTTTTTGCTAAAGATGCATTAGAGAGAACAGAATCAGCTGGAGGTCATTTTAGAGAAGAATCACAAACTGAAGAAGGGGAGGCTTTAAGAAATGATAAAGACTTTGCATTTACTTCTGCCTGGGAGTTTGTAGGAGAACCTTCTGACGCTATTCTTCACAAGGAACACTTAGAGTTTAATGATATAGAACTTAAACAAAGATCATATAAATAGCATTTATGGATTTAACATTAAAAGTTTGGAGACAAAAAGACAGTAAGGCAAAAGGTAAGATTGAAACTTACCCTATCTCTAATGTTTCAGCAGATTCTTCTTTTTTAGAAATGATGGATGTCTTAAATGATAATTTAATAAATGATGGGAAAGAACCTGTAGCATTTGATCATGATTGTAGAGAGGGTATATGTGGTATGTGTTCAATGTTTATTAACGGACAAGCTCACGGACCAGCAAGAGGAACAACTACATGTCAATTGCACATGAGATCTTTTAAGGATGGAGAGACGATTTATATTGAACCTTGGAGATCAGGCTCTATGCCGGTAATTAAAGATTTAGTTGTTGATAGAAGCGCGTTTGATAGAATACAACAAGCTGGTGGTTTTATTTCGGTTAATACATCTGGAAATACTCAAGATGCAAACGCTGTTCCTATTCCAAAAATTAATGCTGATAAAGCATTTGATGCCGCCGCCTGTATCGGTTGCGCTGCCTGCGTTGCTACATGTAAGAATTCATCAGCAATGTTATTTGTAGCAGCAAAAGTTTCTCAATACTCATACCTGCCTCAAGGTGAGGTTGAGGCTAAAGACCGAGTTATTAATATGGTCAATCAAATGGATAAAGAGGGGTTTGGAAACTGTACTAATACCGGTGCTTGTGAGGTAGAATGTCCAAAAGGAATATCATTAGAATATATTGCCAGAATGAATAGAGAGTATATTGCTGCAACTATAAGCTCTGAAAAAAAATAAGTTGTCAATTTTTATTAAAATTTTTAAAAGTGAAAGAATTTTTGCAAATATCTCTCATACAAGCAGATCTTTTTTGGTTAAATAAAAAAAAGAATATTAGTTTATTTGATGATTTAATATCAAAAATAGACAAGACTGATATTATTTTACTTCCAGAAATGTTTAACACTGCATTTTCTCCATCTAATATTGATTTATCTGAAGATATGAATGGGCCAACAATTTCATGGATGAAATCAATTGCTAAGAAAAAAAAATGTTCTATTTCAGGAACCTTAATGGTTAATGATAAGGGTAAAGTATATAATAGATTAATTTGGGTATTTGAGAATGGGTCATTGTTATCATACGATAAAAGTCATCTTTTTTCTTTAGCTAAAGAGGAAAAAACAATTCATAAAGGCAATAAAAAAATTATCATTGAGCAATCCGGATGGAGGATTTGTCCTTTAATCTGTTATGACTTACGTTTTCCGGTTTTTTGTAGAAATAATGATGAATATGATGTTTTAGTTTTTTTATCAAGCTGGCCTGAAAAACGAATTGATGCTTGGAACATATTATTGAAAGCGCGAGCAATTGAAAATCAATGTATATCTGTTGGAGTTAATAGAATTGGAGTTGATAATTCAGGAATTAATTTTCCAGGAGAATCCAATGTTTATAATTCATTTGGGCAAAAAATTTTAACTCTTGGGGATCAAAAAAATACTGTTAAAACAATTGTTCTCTCAAAGGAAAAACTTAGTTTACGTAGAAGACAAATGAGTTTTTTAAAAGATAGAGATTGTTTTAGTCTCCATTAATTTCACAATCAATATTTAAATCCCAATTTTCTCGAATATTTATTTTTTCATTATAGATATATGATTTTTCTGGATTTTCTTTTTTCTTAAAATTTCCATTATCCCATTTTTGATTATTATTTGTGTCAATAATTATTTTAACAGAATAGTCACCTGTACTAATATTGTTTATTCGGCAGATTGAGTCATTAAAACTTCTTAAGTACATGACTTCATCATTTTTATAAAGTAATATTATTACAGGCTCTGCTTTTTTAAGATTAATTAAAAGATTTCCCGTCTTAGACACAGAGTCTATCTTTAAGTTATTTTCAATTTTAATTGAGTCAAAATTAAAATAAGGATCAAATAAATAGATTGTTGAATTATTTTTTAATGATGAAATAGGTTTTTTCTTAAAACCAATTTTTTCACCAGCAGAATATTGAAGGTCATTACCATTTAAGGCAAACAAATTATAGTCAAGATTTTTTAAGTTATTAAAACTGAAATCACCAATACTATCAGACTTACTTATATAAAATGGTTTTTTATCAAAGACTAATGTGTCGTTAATTGTTGTTTCATATAAAAGAAGCCAAACATTTTCTGTATTTAAACCGCTAAATGCATCCACAACTCTCCCGCTAAAACTTAATGTATCAATTGTATTATATGTTGAGAAAACATAGTCCAGCTCACTTGTAATATTCCCTTCATTGATATCCTTTATTCCAGAATTCAAATTAAGATGATATGTGGCTTCTTTAAATTTATCGTATTCTAAAAATAGTTCAAGCTTATTTCCATTTATTTTATGTGTAATTTTTTCTAACGGAGGACTGCTAAATATTTTTTGCTTTAAATTGTTTTCCGCAATATTTTCATCAAATATAAATGCGATGGATTTTAGTTGCGAGTTTTTTTGATAGTTAGATGGAGATACCTTAGTTAAATTTGGTGGAGATTCATCTTTTAGCCCTCCAGAAGGAGCAATCATATTGGCACATCCATAAACAAATAAAAATAGAAAATAAATTATTCTTTTCATAGTCTATTTTAATTATTTCTTTTCTAGGATTTTTGGATGTTAGTGATAATACTTTTAAAAAGTTTTAACCCATCAATATTATTTAGCTCAATATCTGATGCTCTTTCCGGGTGTGGCATCATTCCAAACACATTGCGATTTAAATTACATATTCCGGCAATGTTTTCAAGTGATCCATTAGGGTTAGAATTATTATCAATTTCTCCATTTTCATCACAGTATTTAAATAAAACCTGATCATTATCAATCAGCGATTTCATAGTTTCTTTATCAGCATAGAACTTTCCCTCACCGTGAGCTATTGGTATTTTTAAAACTTTATCATCATATAAGCTTGTAAGTAAGCTTTCTTTTGAAATTGTTTTTAGATAAGTGTTTTTGCAAATAAATTTATGGCTATCGTTATGCAATAAAGCTCCCGGAAGTAAACCGCTTTCTGTTAAAATTTGAAAACCATTGCAGATTCCTAAAACATAACCTCCTGAATTTGCAAATTTTATAATTTCCTGCATAATCGGAGAGAATTTTGCAATTGCTCCAGACCTTAAATAATCCCCAAAAGAAAACCCTCCTGGTAAAATAATAAAATCACAATTCTTAAGTTCACGGTCCTTATGCCACAATTCAATAACATCTTGTTTTAAAATTTTTTCTAAGACATAGATCATGTCTTTGTCGCAATTAGAACCAGGAAAAACAACAACGCCAAACTTCATAATTAATTTTTTAGCAAATTTACATATTAAATTATAATCAGATACCTATAACAACATGAACTAATTAATAATACAGTGAAGGTAATATTTGCTATTAATTTGTGCTTAGTATATGTGAAATAATTTGAAATAAATATACAAGAGGGTGTGAGCATTAAATACCAAATTTGTTTATCTATGTATATATAAATTAAGCCTGAGATTAGCATATAAAATGTGAGAACAAAAAAAGATTTTCTAGATCTGATACTTTTTTTATATACCCATGCAATAAATTCATATAAGGACAATAATGAAGTGACTCCTAATGAAGCTAAAAATAGTATTTCATGAGTATGAAACTTTTCAATACTTTTAATAGTTATTAGATTTATCGTAGATTCTATTTCCGGAAAAGTAAAAACATTATCAGAAATTATACAGAATAAAAAATGTAAAATAAATGGAATGATATAAGCTAAAAATCCAACAAATAATATTCGCCAAGATATATAGTTGAAAATTATTGCGGTATAAATAATTAGCCCTAAATAAAAAATCATTAAAGGATTGACATATGTTAATATACCTAAAATTAGACATGCATTAAAAACCTCATAAAAAGGGTTTTCTTTTTGGTATGTAGTGAACAAAAAATTAATAACGAATAATAAAAAAAAACTACAAATTAAATTATTTATCGATGTTAAATAAAAGGAATTAAGTAGCACAAAAATAAAGCTAATAATAATATTTTCTTTTTTTATTATATTGTTTTCATATATCAAGTTATTTAACCCTATTGCATGAGCAGGAACTATTAATAATGAAACAATGAATAATATAATTGGGCTTATATGTTCTATGCTGAAAGTTTCTAAAAAGCCATTTCTTAATAGTGGGGTAAGAAAAAATAATAATGAGAAAACAATAAAAATAACAATTGCTTTAGGCTTTGGGTTTATTAATTCTTTTATAATCATATTGTAAACAAAAATATATAAATTTGAAAAATCAAAATTAAATTATTATGATGACATCATTTTGGAAAGCTATTGGTGATTTTTTTACTTTTACTTTCGAGTTTATTCCGCTAATAGGCAACAAGATAAACTACCTTTATATTTTAGTAATTTTTCTTTTCTTGGTAACCTGGGTAACATTAATGTTTAGGCACAGAAAAAAAGGCGAAGAACATAAGTCTTCTTTATAGATCAAATCCAATATCTTTTCTAAAGTGCTTTCCTTTAAAATCTAACACCTCAAGGTTTTTATAGGATCTTTTTATTGCTGATTCCACATCATGACCAAAAGATGTCACTGCTATTACTCTTCCGCCATTTGTAACTGTATTACCCTCTTTAGTTTTTGTTCCAGCTTGGAAGAAAATACTATCACAACTTTCTTCAAGGCCATTAATTATAAATCCTTTTTCATATTTTTCGGGATATCCTTTAGACACAAGCATTATTGTTGCTGCGCATTCTTCTGATATATTTAAATCTTTTTCGCTGAAGGTTCCATCTTTCACTCCCTTAAGAAGGTTTAATAGATCCGACTTTATTCTTGGTACTACTACTTCGGTTTCGGGATCTCCCATTCTAACATTGTATTCAATAACCTTTGGTTCGGAGCCAACTTTTATTAATCCGATAAAAAGAAATCCTTGGTAATGAATATTGTCTTCTTTTAATCCATTAATCGTTGGTTTTATTATTTCTTGCTCTACCTTTTCAATAAAAAATCGATCTATAAAAGGAGGAGGTGATACTGCGCCCATTCCTCCTGTATTTAATCCAATATCACCTTCACCGATTCTTTTATAGTCCTTGGCGGAAGGTAATATTTTATAAGAGTTCCCATCGGTAATTACAAAAACTGATAATTCGATTCCTTTTAAGAATTCCTCAATGACTACCTTTGAACTTGCAGAGCCAAATTTAGAATCTATAAGCATTTTTTTAAGCTCATCTTTTGCTTCCCCTAGACTATCTAAGATTAAAACCCCTTTACCGCCGGCTAAACCGTCAGCCTTTAACACATACGGACTATTAAGTTGTTCTAAAAACATATACCCATCCTCAATATTCTCTTTAGTAAATGTTTGATGTTTGGCTGTAGGGATGTTATGTCTATTCATGAATTCTTTCGCAAAATCCTTACTCCCCTCTAGTTGAGCCCCTAATTTCGAAGGACCAATTATATTGATTTCATTTAAAAGAAGATCATTTTGAAAATAATCATAGATCCCATTTACTAGAGGATCTTCTGGGCCAACAATTATCATGCTAATGCCTTCCTCTAGAGCAAGAGCTTTGATTCCTTCAAAATCGTTGACAGATAAATCAATATTTCTTCCAATATTTATTGTGCCAGCATTTCCCGGAGCAAATATTAGTTTTTTACAAAGACTACTTTCAGAAACCTTAAGCCCTAAGGCATGTTCACGACCTCCACTTCCTAATATTAATACATTCATTTATTTTTTCTTTCTTTCTTTTATTTTTTAAGATTCCATTACCTCAATAATCTCTTCTGTTAGTTCCATATTGTGAAACACCTGCTGAACATCATCATTTTCTTCTAGTAAATCAAGTAATTTCAAAACATTCTTAGACTGTTCTGCTGATAATTCTTTAGTATTGTTGGGTATTCTTTGTAATTCAGAACTACTAATCTCAATATTTAACGCTTCAATCTTTTTTTGCATATTGCTAAAGTCCGGAAAGTCACAATAGATGATTACACCCTCTTCGTCTGATTGCATCTCTTCTAGTCCAGCATCAATTAGCTCCATCTCGAGTTCTTCAATATCTATAGAGAGATTTTGATTATTTATTGTAAAAACTCCCTTTCTATCAAATATAAACTGAAGAGAACCATTAATTCCTAAAGAACCATCACACTTACTGAAATAAGATCTTACATCAGCTACCGTTCTATTGTTATTGTTAGTAGCACAATCTAAAAAAATAGCAATTCCATGCACTGCGTAACCCTCTAGAGAAACCTCTTCATAGCTAGCGGTATCTTTACTGCTAGCTTTTTTAATTGCTCTTAAAACATTGTCTTTAGGCATATTGGCCGACTTAGCATTCTGCATTACCTGTCTTAGCCTGGAGTTTGTTTCAGGGCTTGCTCCTCCTTCTTTTACGGCCATAACGATATCTTTTCCAATACGAGTAAAGGTTTTAGCCATTTTGGACCACCTTTTCATTTTTCTTGCTTTTCTAAACTCGAATGCTCTACCCATTTTAAATTATTTATTCAAAAATAATATTTTAATCATCTAATTGCAATACTGAAAGAAACGCTTGCTGAGGGATTTCGACATTACCAACTTGTCTCATTCTTTTCTTTCCTTTCTTCTGTTTTTCAAGAAGTTTTCTTTTTCGGCTTATATCGCCTCCATAACATTTAGCTGTAACATCTTTTCTAAGAGCCTTTACTGTTTCTCTTGAAATAATTTTTGAACCTATTGCTGACTGTATTGCAATATCAAACTGCTGTCTAGGGATTAGTTCTTTGAGTTTAGAACATAATTTTTTACCTAAACTATATGAATTAGTTTTATGAACTAGTGCTGATAGCGCGTCCACAGGATCTCCATTTAGTAGAATATCAAGCTTAGCCAAGCTTGATATTCTATATTCTATTGGGTAATAGTCAAATGATGCGTAGCCCTTTGAAACAGATTTTAATTTATCATAAAAATCAAAGACTATTTCCCCAAGCGGCATTTCAAATGTTAGTTCTACTCTGTCTGTAGTTAAATATACTTGATTTTTTAATTCTCCTCTTTTAGATATACAGAGTGTCATTACTTGTCCAATAAAATCAGATTTAGTAATAATTTGTGCCCTTATAAAAGGCTCCTCAACATAATCAAGTGTGCTTGGATCTGGATAGTCAGAAGGGTTATGTATAATTATTTTTTCTTTGTTGCTTTTATATGCGTAATATGAAACGTTAGGAACTGTAGTGATTACGGTCATTTCAAATTCTCTTTCCAGTCTTTCTTGAATAATCTCCATGTGAAGCATTCCTAAAAAACCACATCTAAAACCAAAACCAAGTGCAACTGAAGATTCAGCCTCATATGTAAGAGACGCGTCGTTAAGTTGAAGTTTTTCCATAGAATTCCTTAATTCCTCAAAATCTTCAGTATCTACTGGATAAATCCCCGCAAAGACCATTGGTTTTACTTCTTCAAAACCTTTAATCGCTTCATATGATGGATCGCTTACTGTTGTAATCGTATCACCTACCTTTACTTCTTTAGCTTCTTTGATTCCAGAAATAATATAACCAACCTCACCGCAACTCATAATTTCTTTGGGGAATTGTTTAAGTCTTAAAGCCCCAATTTCATCAGCAAGATATTCTTTTTCAGTAGCCATGAATTTAACTTTTTGACCTTTTTTAATTGTACCATTTATAATTTTAAAATAAGCTTCTATCCCTCTAAATGTATTGTAAACAGAGTCAAAAATCATAGCTTGTAAAGGAAGATTAGGGTCTCCTTTAGGTGCTGGTATTTTTAGAATAATATCTTTAATTATTTCACCAATCCCTACACCAGTTTTTGCACTTGCAGGTATTATGTCTTCATGCTTACAACCAATTAGGTCTACAATCTGATCCTTTACCAACTCAGGCTCAGCACTTGGTAAGTCGATTTTATTCAGCACTGGAATAATTTCAAGGTCGTTTTCTAGTGCAAGATATAAATTGGATATAGTTTGGGCTTGAATTCCTTGAGCAGCATCTACAATTAATAAAGCTCCTTCACAGGCCGCAATAGATCGAGAGACTTCGTAAGAAAAGTCTACATGTCCAGGAGTGTCTATTAGATTAAGTGTATAATCCTCATCATTAAATTCATGAGTCATTTGAATTGCATGACTCTTAATTGTAATACCTCTTTCTTTCTCAAGATCCATATCATCTAATAGCTGATCTTTGGAGTCTCTTTCACTAACAGCACCAGTGTATTCCAGTAACCTGTCAGCAAGTGTGCTTTTGCCATGATCAATATGTGCAATAATGCAAAAATTTCTAATGTTTTTCATCAATGGCGAAAATACATTTTTTATGAAAATGTATTTTAGTTATTTTTGTATAATTAATATATAAATATTTAAAACATGAGTAAAATTAATATTAACAGGAAAAGGCATCTTGCTAAAACCCTCACTTGGAGAGTAACAGCTACAATTACAACAATTATTATTACATGGTTAATTACAGGAGATAAAACGGCAGGCTTAGCTGTAGGTGGTATTGAGTTTTTTGCAAAAATGCCAATATATTACTTTCATGAAAGAGTTTGGTATAAAAATAACTGGGGTGTAATTAAGAAATAGTTATTTTTCTATGTAATTATAATTAATTTGAATCTCATTCTCATTCTTATTATTTCCCTCATTCCCCTCATTTCCCTCATTTTCTTCATCTATTTCCCATTGATAAATATCTTTTTTAGGCCCTTCGTTTTTAAAATAAATAGCTAAAATAAGTCCAGCTACAAGACCGGAAAGATGCCCTTCCCAAGAGACATGTTCGTATGTAGGAAAAACTCCCCAAAACATACTTCCATAAATAAAAATAACAACTAAAGAGAGTGCGGATAAACGTTTATTATTACGAATGAGTCCACTAAAAAAAATAAAGCCTGCAAGTGCATATATCAGACCGCTAGCTCCAATATGAAAACTATCTCTTCCTATTGACCAAAGAAAGAGTCCGGATGTAATGTATAGCCAGCTTAAAAGTTTATATCTAATTTTATAGTAAAAGAAAAATAATAGAGAGCCAAGTATTAATACTGGAGATGAGTTATTAATTAAATGGTTTATATCCTTATGTATGATAGGAGAAAAGAGAATTCCTTTTAATCCAGATAGTCTTCTGGGTAAAACACCAAAATCAATAAATGATAGATTAAATTTAATTTCAATAAGTTTAATTACCCACATGATAATTACAAATAATAACGGAATTTTTACGTAAAACATTAGCTTTTTAAAATTCATTTTTTTAAATATATAATGCAATAAAATTAAACTTTTGAAAGTAAAATCATGCATAATATTGTATTTTTACTTAATGGTTAAAGATAAAAAGAAACTCTTTCTTCTAGATGCATTTGCCCTAATTTACAGGGCTTATTTTGCTTTTGCTAAAAACCCAAGAATTAATTCTAAAGGCCTAGATACATCAGCTGTTTTTGGTTTTACTAATTCATTATTAGAAATACTCAGAAAAGAAAAACCCTCGCATATTGCAGTGGTATTTGATACAAAAAAACCTACTGAAAGACATATAGAATTCCCCGCTTATAAAGCACATCGAGACGCTATGCCTGAAGGGATTTCAGCAGCATTACCATACATAGATAAGTTGCTAGAGGCATTAAGCATTCCAAAAATATATAAGGATGGATTTGAGGCAGATGATGTTGTTGGAACGATAGCTAAAAAAGCTGAAAAAGAAGATTTTACTGTTTATATGATGACTTCAGATAAAGATTTCGCTCAGTTGGTATCTGAAAATATTTTTATGTACAGACCAGGGAATAAATGGCAACCTACTGAGACATGGGGTATTAAGGAGGTTTTAGATAAGTTTAAAATTAATAGAGTAGAACAAGTAATTGACTTTCTAGCTATGATGGGTGATAGTGCTGATAATATTCCCGGAATATCTGGAGTAGGTAAGAAAACTGCTCAGAAATTTATTCAAGAATACGATTCTGTAGAAGGTCTTTTTGCAAATACCGATAAACTGAAGGGAAAATTGAAAGAAAAAGTTGAAGGCTCTAAGGAAATAGGGATGCTTTCTAAAAAACTTGTAACTATAATAACTAACGTTCCTGTAGAGTTTGATTTTGAAAAAATGAAATTTGATGTTAATAATTTTGATGAGCTGTCAGTATTATTTGATGAGCTTGAGTTTAGAAATTTTATCAGTAGATTTAATGACTTACTAAATAATCAGGATGTTATAAAAACTATAAAATCTCAAGAGAATGATCCCTTACCTGATAACCAAATTGATTTATTTTCTGAGGTTCCTGCTAATATTCAAGCAAAAAAAATAATTAAAGAAAAAATTAATTTTAAGGATATTTTATCTCCAAGCGATTTAGAAGAATATATTTTGAAAAACTCTACACAAGCTAGTTTTACCTTCAATCTTTTAATTGAAAATCAAGAAATTATTGGTCTGGGATTATTATTTGGAAACCAAGACTGTGTATTTGTACGTCTAAATGATAAGGATAAGGTTAAGTATTTTCAAATAATAAAGTTATTATTTGAAAATGAATTGTTCTTAAAGATTGGGTATGATTTGAAATCACAAATTAAAATTTTTAATAAATCTGATATTTTATTAAAAGGTCAAATATTTGATGTTGTAATAGCTCATTATATATTGCATCCTGACATGAGGCATAATTTAGATGTTATGGCTAGTAGCTATTTAAATATTAACATTGATAATGATAAAGAATTATTAAGTAGATCTCCAAATAAAACTTATTTTTCACATTTAAGTAATGAGAGAATTTCTGAGGTTTCTTCACAAAGGGTATTTGTTTTAGATAAATTACAAATTCTTTTTTCAAAAGAACTTGAAGAAATTAAATCCAAGGAACTCTTTGCAAACATAGAAATGCCGCTGATAAAGGTTTTAGCAAAAATGGAAAGTTCTGGAGTTGGGCTTGATGTAAAAATGCTTAAAGAGTATTCAATTGAGTTAGAAGAAAAGTTACAGAGCGCAACTAGAGAGATATACATGTTAGCAGGATTAGAATTCAATATATCTTCCCCAAAACAATTAGGAGAAATTCTTTTTGAAAAAATGAACTTAGTTAAAAAGCCCAAAAAAACTAAGTCTGGACAATACTCAACGTCTGAGGAAACATTACAAAACATCAAAGAAAGCAGCCCTATTATAAGTTATATTTTAGAGTTTCGAGAAATTAAAAAACTTTTAAGCACATATGTAAACGCACTTCCTCTTCTTGTTGATGAGAGCAGTGGAAGAATTCACACAACTTTTAATCAATCTGTGGCAGCTACTGGTAGGCTTAGTTCAAAAAACCCTAATATTCAAAATATTCCAATCCGAACAAAGAGGGGGATGAAGGTAAGAGAGGCATTTATCCCAAAGTCAGGCTGTTTGCTTTTAGCTGCTGATTATTCTCAAATAGAATTAAGAATAATGGCTTCATTAAGTAATGATAAGAGTATGCTTGAGGCATTTAATAATGGTGTAGATATTCATGCAGCTACCGCAGCAAAGGTTTTTAAAGTTGATATTACTAGCGTTAGTAGGGAAATGCGTTCAAAAGCCAAGTCTGTTAATTTTGGTATTATTTATGGTATATCAGCTTTTGGACTATCTCAAAATACCGGTATGAGCAGAAGTGAAGCCAAAGATATAATTGACCAATATTTTGAAGAATTTCCTGGAGTAAAGAAATATATGAAAGAATCAGTACTTATTGCTAGAGAGAATGAATTTGTTGAAACAATACTTGGTAGAAGAAGGTATCTTAAAGATATTAACTCAAGAAACGCTATTATGAGAAATGCAGCTGAAAGAAATGCTATAAATGCACCTATACAAGGGTCAGCTGCTGATATCATAAAAAAGGCAATGATTGATATTGATAATAAGATATCAATTAAAGGGTTGAAGTCGTCAATGTTGTTACAAGTTCATGATGAACTTATATTTGATATGATCACTGGCGAAGAACAAGAGTTAACAGAAATTATAAATACTAGTATGATGAATGCAAGTTCGCTATCAGTGCCATTAGTTGTTGATATGGGTTCTGGAAACAATTGGCTTGAAGCCCATTAAATAAAAAAAATTATTTTTTATTGAAAAGTAAGAATAGTACTATTAAGGCGATAACGCCTATAAAAGAGCTTCCTGCATTTTGAATATTGCCAACAGGATCCCAGTTTAATATTTTATCATCCACTAATAACTGAACAATAACACCTAGGCATAAAAAAGTTAATGCTAGCGTGATAGCCTTGTTTAATGTTTCTATTATAAAAGAATATAATTTTTTCATAAATTTTTTATTAATGCTATAAATATAATTAAATTTTAAATTAAAATAGCCCTACTCTAAAGTAGGGCTATTTTAATTAATACATTGTAGTTATTCTTACTTAGCTGTTAATAGTGAGAATAATACACATAACCCAACTAATCCTGCGAATCCTGCACCGCCTAATCCGTTGATTACTGCCATTACATTGTCAATAACTGTTAGTCCGAACATTGAACCTCCTCCGAAAAGAATTTCCACTGCTACACCTAATCCTAAAACAGTCATGATTAAACCTGTTAAGCCTTTAAAAAAGCCGTTGAAATATTTAAATACATTATCCATAATAATTAATAATTTTTGATTAATACTGGAGCAAACTTAGAATATAAAACAAGTTTATCTAATTTAAAACTTAAATTATTTTAAAGTTACTTCTTTTGTGTTTTTCAAATATTAAAGTTGTTGTTGTTTAGTTAAAGAATTGTTTATCAATTGTTTAAGGCTTTTTTTGATTGTAATCTAATGTATTACACCCAACCTTTTACACATAAAATTGTTAAAAAGTGAGAGTTCTTATAAGTTAATGATAATCAGGTATTTAGGTTTTTTTTAAACGGATTTTATGATATTTTACCTGTTTTTTTCTATATTTCAATATCTCTTAATGATAACTTAAGATTCTCCATTTTATCTTGATTTTGAATTACATATAAGATTTTCTTTGCAATTGTTTTAGGGTCTTCAAGCTCTCCGTCTTTAAAGTAGTTTATAAAATTTTCTTTAAGGGGAAAATTATTAGCATTGGCTTTTCTTATTTTTTCTTGCATCTCCGTATTTACAATGCCTGGGGAAATTGCAAAAGCTTTGATATTTAAACTTTCATCATTTATACAATCAGTAAGCATGTTAATTGCGGATTTACTTGCGCAATAAGTTGACCAACTGCTAATAGGTCTATACCCTGCTCCAGAGCTTATGTTAACAATAGTGTTTTTTGATGAATTTTTTTGAGTTAAATCAATAAAATTACTGCACAGTACTGTAGGGGCGGTTAAATTTAACACATATTCTAAAGCAATTTTATTTTTATTTTTTTTCCCTAATGGCATTATCTCACCAATATCTCCAGCATTATTAACTAAGATTACATCACTGTATTTACTAATATTAGGTAGTTGTAAATTCATTAGCTCTTCAGAGTTACTTAAATCAACGCATGAAAAAATAAAATTTTCATTAACGATCTTATTTGTTCTAGAAATTCCATGAACATTATATCCTTGAGTTAACATTAAATCTGCTAAGGCGTACCCTATTCCTTTACTTGTACCGGTAATAATTGCGAGCTTGCTCATTATAAGCTATCTAAAGCTTTTTTTAGATCCATTATTAAATCATCAATGTCTTCAATTCCTACACTTAGTCTTATCAAAGAATCCACAACTCCTGTTTTTTCTCTTTCAGCTTTTGGTATCGCTGCATGTGTCATACTTGCAGGATGCCCTATTAAAGACTCAACACCACCAAGACTTTCTGCTAGAGTAAAAAAATGTGTATTTGACACTAAATTTATAGCATCTTCTAATTTATTCCCCACTAAATCAAACGAAATCATTCCTCCAAAGTCATCCATTTGCTCTTTGGCTATATTGTGATTTACATGAGTTGTAAAGCCGGGCCAGTATACATTTTCAACTTTCGGATGTTCTTTTAGGAAATTAGCAACTACCTTCCCATTTTCACAATGTCTTTGCATTCTTAAATGTAATGTTTTAATACCCCTTAACACAAGAAAGGAGTCTTGAGGACCAGGTACAGCACCGCAGCTATTTTGTAAGGCATATAGTTTTTCTGCTAACTTTTCATCCTTACATATTGCACCTCCCATTACAACATCAGAATGCCCACCCATATATTTAGTTAAAGAATGCATAACTATATCAGCACCTAAATCTAATGGTCTTTGAAGATATGGAGTTGCAAAAGTATTATCAACTACTAATATTAGATCTTTCTTTTTTGAGATTAATGACAATCCTTTTATATCCGCAATGTTAAGCATTGGGTTAGTTGGAGTTTCTGCCCAAATCATTTTTGTATTCGAATTAACTAATGACTCGATATTATTTAAATTACTCATTCCTGTAAAGTGGAATTTAATTCCTAATTTCTCAAAAACTGTTGTAAATATTCTATAGCTTCCGCCATAAAGATCATTGGTAGAAATAACTTCATCTCCTGGTTTTAAAAGTTTAATAATACAATCAATGGCCGCTAAACCGCTACCAAAGCAAAGACCAAACTTTCCATTCTCTAGAGCTGCTATATTGTTTTCTAAAGCGTTTCGAGTTGGATTACCTGTTCTAGAGTATTCATAACCCTTGTGGTCTCCTGGGCTTGCCTGAACATATGTTGATGTTTGGTAAATAGGCGTCATTACAGCACCTGTTGTAGGGTCAGGGTGTTGGCCTGCGTGAATAGTTTTTGTAGCGAATTTCATATCTATAATTTTAGTTTTAATACTTTTACAAAAGTATTAAAACCATTGCTAAAATAAATCCAAGAAACACTAAAATAATTTGATTTGAAAAGAATAATATTTGCGCACATTGCATTATTTATTGTTAACTTAATATATGCACTTAATTATTCAATTGCCAAGGATGTTATGCCAGAATATATTTCTCCATCAGCATTTATTTTACTGAGAGTAATTGGAGGAGTAATTCTTTTTTTTATTTCATATAAATTGTTTATTAATGAAAAAGTTTTTAAAAAAGATATATTAAGACTTGCTCTTTGTGGTTTATTTGGTGTTGCAATAAATCAATTATTCTTTTTTGAAGGATTAAGCCTTACAACTCCTATTAATGCAGCGATAATAATGACTACTAATCCTATAATAGTAATAATAATTTCTGCAATAATATTGAGAGAAAAAATATCATTGCTTAAAATTCTTGGAATAACATTTGGTTTTATTGGAGCTTCAAAATTAATTTTAAGTTCAGGAGGTTTTAGCTTTGAAAATGATTTTTTAATAGGAAATTCTTTTGTTTTTATTAATGCTACTAGCTATGCATTATATCTAGTTTTAGTAAAAGATTTAATGAAAAGATATCACCCTATTACAGTAATGTTTTATGTTTTTACATTTGGATTAATATTTGTTATTCCATTTGGATATGAGTCTATTCAATTGATAGATCTTTCTATTTTTAATTATGAAATATATATGAAAGTTTTATTTGTATTGATATGTACTACATTTATTGCTTATTTATTAAATGCATTTGCACTCAAAGCACTAAACCCATCAACAGTTAGTGTATACATCTACCTTCAGCCTGTACTTGCATCAATAATTGCTATTTTTTTGAATAGTGACACATTAGATGCAAATAAAATTATTTCTGCATGCTTTATTTTTATAGCAGTATTTTTGGTGAGTATTCCTATTAAAAAAAGTTAATAAAAATTAACTTTCATAGTTTTGCATAAAATATAATATTATGACTCAATCAATGACGGGCTATGGAAAGTGCGAACTAAATTTAGCAAATGCTAATTTTACTATTGAATTAAGAGCACTTAATTCTAAGCAAATAGATATAAGCGTTAAGATGTCTTCTATATATAGAGATAAAGAACTTGAGATTAGAAAACAACTTTCTGCAAAATTATTTAGAGGAAAGGTAGAGCTCTCAATTTGGAGGGAAAAGTCAGAATCATCATCAAATTATAGTTTAAATATTGAAGTATTGAAAAATTATAACAACCAAATATTAGAACTTAGACAAGAATTGCCTGCTTTTAAATCAGAAGAGATAGCAGATCTGATGCCAACATTATTAAAAATGCCTGATGCTATAATAAAGGGAGAAGAAAAAGTAGATCAAAATGAATGGGAAGAAATAAACAAAGGAATCAGTATTGCCTTAAATAACTTGATTGAATATAGAAGCGCAGAAGGATTAAATTTAAAAGCAGATATTTTATTTCGAATTAATAAAATCACTGATCTTTTAATAAAATTAACACCATTTGTAAATGAAAGAATCGAGAAGATAAAAACTAGTTTATTTGATAAAATTTCAGAACTTGAAATAAAAAATATAGATGAGAATAGATTTGAACAAGAATTAATCTATTATTTAGAAAAACAAGATATAACGGAAGAGCAAGTCCGCTTAAAAACACATCTTGAGTATTTTAAAGAAACTATAGAGAATGATTTTCCAAATGGTAAGAAGCTAGGATTTATATCGCAGGAAATCGGCAGAGAAGTTAACACTATTGGTTCTAAATCATCTAATGCGGATATGCAGAAAATAGTTGTGCAAATGAAAGATGAATTAGAAAAAATTAAGGAACAGTTACTAAATATTTTATAGTGAATAGGAAATCTATAATTCTATCAGCACCCTCTGGAGCAGGAAAAACCTCTATTGTTAAATTTCTTTTAAATGAAATTAGCACATTAAGCTTTTCAATTTCTGCTACAAGTAGAGAAAAAAGAGGAAAAGAAGTTGACGGATTAGATTATTTTTTTTTAAGTACTGATTATTTTAAAGAGCGGATTGAAAAAAATAATTTTTTGGAATGGGAAGAGGTGTATCCTGATCAATTTTATGGGACTTTAAACTCTGAATTAGAGAGGATCTGGAGTGATAATATGCAAGTAATATTTGATGTCGATGTTAAAGGAGGGGTGAATATTAAAAATAAATTCAAAGCTAATTGTTTATCAATTTTCATAGCTCCTCCATCTTTGAAAGAGTTAGAGGCTAGATTAATTAATAGAGGTACAGACACAACTGAAAGTATTTCAAAAAGACTGAAAAAAGCTGAATATGAAATGCTATTGAAGGGTAATTTTGATGTTGTAGTTGTTAATGATGACTTAAATGAAGCGTGTAATCAGACGCTTAGACTAGTTAAAAATTTTATAATTTAGTTTATGCAGATAGGTTTATTCTTTGGTTCTTTTAATCCATTTCATATTGGTCACAAAGCAATAGCCTCATACATTGCAAAATTTACTGATTTAGATCAGGTATGGTTTATAGTATCGCCTCATAACCCTTTGAAGAAAAAAAAATCATTGCTAGATCAATATCATAGACTCCAAATTATTCGTGCTGAAATTGATGATATAGATTGCTTAAAAGTTTCAGATGTTGAATTTTCTCTACCACAACCATCTTTTACAATAGACACATTAACTTATTTAAGTGAAAAGTTTAAAAAACATCATTTTTCTATTATAATGGGATCAGATAATATTAACTCATTACATAAATGGAAGAATTTCCATGAAATACTTAATAATTATAGTATAATGGTATATCCTAGACCAAATGTAGTTTTTAACTCGTCTTATAAACAAGTGAAGTATTTGCAAAAAGCACCAGTTATAGATGTTTCTGCTAGTTTTATAAGAGAATCAATAAAATTAGGCAAGGATATTTCTTTTCTTGTTCCAGATAAAGCGTGGAAGTATATTGACCAGATGAATTTTTATAAATAGAAAAATTAGATTTTGAATAAGACATTTACTTATTTCCTCATATTATCCATCCTGTTTACATCTTGTGTAAATATTATTAATAGAAATAAAAAACCGATCAATAAGTATAGTGGATGGTGGATTTATGGTGAAAGGTTGCATATTTTTAAAGACGAGTTAAGTCTTGATGAATATATTTTAAATTTTCATAAAGAAGATGAAAAAGAGTTAGTTGAGCTTTATTTGTCAGTAACCGAGATGGAATATTTCCCAATGGAAACAGTTTTTTATGGTGTGTTAAAACAAGACACCTTATATGTTGAAGACTTTGAGATTAAATATATTCAGGGCTGTGATGAGAATTAAATATTATTTCTCAGAATAAATTACGTTCATAATAGTTTGCCCAACAGCTTTTAATGTATTCTTATTAATATTCCTCATATCATCTTGATGTGTGTGCCAGTGTTTATTGAAATTATTTTCTGTAAAAGGGTCATACTCGATAATATCAATTGTAGGGATTCCTGTAATAGTATTTACATAATAATGATCATCCATTATTTCTGGGCTTTTTTGGTATTTAAAGTAGTCTGTAAAACCTAAGGAGTGGGCTTTACCCCAAACTTTATCTATAATGTTTGAAGCATAATAGTTAGAAATCCCCTCGTACCTAAATGTTGCCCCTTCTGAACCAACCATATCTAAAAGAATACCGTATTTTGCATAGTATCCTTTTTTATGAAGATTTTTAGACCAATATTGTGAGCCCAAACACCAAGAATTTTGCATAATTGGATATTTTGAATTTTCAGGTTGACCATAATCTTCTGCGTCAAATAATATAATATCTACTCCAATTTTTGTTCTTTTTGCTTTCATGGCTCGAGCTATTTCCAAAAGAACTCCAACACCACTTCCACCATCATTAGCACCAAGTATTGGGGATTCTTTATTTATTGAATCATGATCTGCCACGTGACGAGAGTCCCAATGCGCAAAAAGTGCAACTCTATTATTTAGTTCTGGATTATAGCTAGCGATAATATTTTGTAGGATATGTTTTTTATTATCATATGTAGTAATTTCTGCTGTTTGGATATCAACACTAGCTCCAAATAATTCTAGCTTTTTTTTTAAGTATATGGCACATTTTTCTGATGCCTTTGTACTTATTACTCTTGGGCCAAATGACACCTGCTTTTCTATGAATTTATATGCGCTATCAGCGTTGAAATCCGGAGTTTTAATCTCTAATTTACTAGAATTTACCGGCTTTTTTTTATTATGATCTACGCATGAGATGAAAAATAATGCAAATAGAAAAGGAATATATTTCATTATCTATATGATTTATTAGGATATTAATTCCCAGCTACTTCCTTCTCGACCATCTTTGATTTGAATGCCTGATTTTTTAAGTTCATTACGTATTAAATCAGCTGTCTCAAAATCTTTTGTATTCTTAGCTTTATTTCTTAGTTTGAGAATTAATTTCATGACCTCATCTGTAGTGTTTAGTTCTGACTGCTTATTAGACTTTAAGCCTAAAATATCAAAAATAAAAAATTTAAAAACTTTTCTTAAAAGAATGAGGTTTTCATTATCAATATCAGTTAGTCCGTCATTTACTGAATTAATAATTTTTACTCCTTCAAATAGGTGAGATATTAATATAGGTGTATTAAAATCATCATTCATCGCTGAATAGCATTTTCCCTCTAATCCCTTGATATTATAGGAATTTTTTTTGGAGGCAGAAATCTTATCAAGTGTTTCATAAGAATTCATCAGTTTATTTAAGCCTTTATTTGCTGCTATTAGAGCGGTATTACTAAAGTCTAGTGTCCCCCTGTAATGTGCTTGCAGAATAAAAAAGCGTATTGTCATAGGATTATATGCCTGAGCTAATTTCTCATGACTTCCTAAGAAAAAATCTCCCAAAGTAATAAAGTTACCTAGAGATTTACCCATTTTTTTTCCATCAATTGTAATCATATTATTATGCATCCAATATTTCACAGGCTCACAATTATTAGCTGCATTACTTTGAGTTATTTCCGCTTCATGATGAGGGAAAGTTAAGTCATTACCCCCTCCATGAATATCAAAAGTTTTACCAAGATATTTCTCACTCATCGCAGAGCACTCCATATGCCATCCAGGAAAGCCTAAACCCCAAGGGGAAGGCCATTTCATGATATGTTCTTTATGAGCATTTTTCCAAATAGCAAAATCGACAGGACTTCTTTTTTCACTCTGCCCATCTAAATCTCGTGTTCCCTCTAGAGCATCTTCAAGTTTTCTTCCAGAGAGGGATCCATATTTATAGCTTTTATCATATTTGTTCACATCAAGATATACTGAACCATTTACTTCATAAGCAAAGCCATTAGAAATTATTTTTTTGATCATTTCTATTTGTTCAATTATATGACCAGTTGCTCTTGGCTCAATAGAAGGAGCTAAACAATTTAAGTCATCCATTGCTTTATGATAGCTAATTGTATAATGTTGAACTACTTCCATTGGTTCTAATTGTTCTAGACGAGCTTTTTTAGAAATTTTATCCTCTCCTTCATCTCCGTCATTCTCAAGATGACCAGCATCAGTAATATTTCTAACATATCTAACTTTATATTTAATGTTAAGATAGCGATAAACAATATCAAAAGTTATTGCAGGTCTAGCATGACCAAGATGTGGGTCTCCATAAACTGTTGGTCCGCAAACATACATGCCTACATAGTCTTTGTTTATAGGAACAAACTCTTCTTTTTTTCTTGATTTTGTATTGTAAATCTGTAGCTTATTATTCATTTGATGCTAACTTATATTTATTTTTTAGATTAATCATCATTTCTTCGGTCATTCTTTTTAAGTCATACTGTGCTTGCCAATTCCAATGTTCTTGTGCGACACTATCATCTATACTTTTAGGCCAAGAATCTGCTATTTTCTGTCTAAAATCTACATTATAATCAATTTTAAAAGAATCTATATGCTTATTGATTTCATTTGAGATTTCTTCGGGACTAAAACTAATGCCTGCTAAGTTATATGATGCACGAATTTTAATCGCACTCAATGGTGCTTCCATGATCTCTTTTGTGGCCCTAATAGCATCAGGCATATACATCATAGGAAGAGTTGTTTCTGGATTTAAAAAGCAGGTATATTCTTTATCTTTAATTGCTTTATGAAATATTTCTACAGCATAATCTGTTGTGCCTCCTCCAGGTTGAGATTTCCATCCAATCAGGCCGGGATATCTTATAGACCTTACATCAACATTAAATTTTTCAAAATAGTATTCACACCATCTTTCTCCGGCTAACTTGCTTATTCCGTAAACAGTATTTGGCTCAGTAATTGTGTATTGTGATGTTTTTATTTGTGGAGTCGTAGGCCCAAAAACTGCAATTGATGAAGGCCAAAATACTTTTTTTATAATATTTTCTTTAGCTAGATTTAGAACATTAAAAAGAGATGTCATATTAAGTTGCCAGGAAAAATCAATGTTTTTTTCTGCGTTAGCTGAAAGTATAGCTGCGAGCAAATAAACTTGAGATATTTGGTGTTTTTTTACAATTCGAAATAGTTCGTCCTTATCCATAATGTTAAGAATTTCGAATGGACCTGAACTCATTATCTCATCAGAAGAATCTCTTATGTCAGAGGCAATAACATTCATATTACCATAACTTTTTCTTAACTCTAAAACTAACTCTGTACCTATTTGACCCGATGAGCCAACTACTAAAATATTCTCTTTCATTATCCTTATTTAATTTCACAAATATAGTACTAAAGACTAATTTTTTTGTCATTTTTTTAGTGTCTATAAAATATTAATGTTTTGTATCTTTGTAATATATTCTAAGATACTGATTAATGGATCCAAACGGGGGTAAGAAGAATTTGTGTAATAAGCTTAGTCGTGTCGAGGCAATTGAGCGCTTAGAGCTTGAGAACTTTAAACGAATTACTATATCTTTTTATAAATATATAATTATTAAAGATGTTGAGTCTTTTAGGGATGAATTATTTGAAAGTTGGAGCGCTTTTTCAGTTTTCGGCAGAATTTATTTAGCTAAAGAGGGTGTGAATGCTCAGATGAGTGTGCCTGATTATCAATGGAAAAAATTTGTATCAAATCTTAATTCTTTTTCTGCTTTAAAAGAAATTCCATTTAAAATTGCAGTTGAAGATGATGGTAAATCATTTTTTAAGCTAATAATTAAAATTAGAAAAAAAATAGTTGCAGACGGCTTGTCAGATAGTGACTATGATGTTACAAATGTTGGCAAGCATCTAACAGCTGAAGATTGGAATAAGGCTATTGATCTTGGAGCTACAGTTGTTGATATGAGAAATCATTACGAAAGTGAAATTGGGAAATTTAAAGGTGCTATTTGCCCAGAAGTAGAGACATTTAAAGAAGAACTACCTATTGTGAAAAGTATTTTAGAAGGTAAAGAAAACCAACCTGTTTTACTTTACTGTACTGGCGGTATTAGATGTGAAAAGGCATCTGCTTATTTGAAACATAATGGATTTAATGATGTTGGGCAGTTGCATGGAGGTATTATAGATTATGTTCGGCAGATAAATAGAAATGCAACTCTTGAAAACAAGTTTTTAGGAAAAAACTTTGTATTTGACCAAAGACTAGGGGAGAGAATATCAAATGATATCATCAGTAAATGTCATCAGTGTGGTGACGCTAGTGATCTTCATACAAATTGTCTAAATGTAAATTGTAATTTGCTTTTTTTGCAATGTGATTCCTGCAAGCATAAGTATAAGAATTGCTGCTCAACAGAGTGTGCAAAAATTTTAAATCTCACTGATAAAGAGAAGAGAGATTTAAGAAAAGGAATAGAGAATAAAAATATATATTATAGTCATAAAAAAGTTAAATTAAATTTAAAATAAAGATGAAAACAATTAGAATAACAAAACAGTTTAAAATGGAAATGGCTCATGCCTTACATGGCTATGACGGTTTGTGTAAAAATATTCATGGTCACTCGTATAAACTTTGGGTAACATTAAGAGGCGATATAAAGGAAGAGCCAGGACATAAGAAAGATGGAATGGTACTGGATTTTAGTATGCTAAAAAAGCTAGTAAAACCTACTATTATTGATAAATATGACCATTCATTAGTCCTTAACGCTAATAGTCCTCATGCGGATATAGATTTATCTGCTTTTGAAAAGGTTTTTTATCTGCCATATCAGCCAACATCTGAAAACCTTGTTAATGATTTTGCAGAAAAAATTATTGCTATGTTACCAGAACATATCATTCTATATAAAATTGTTTTGTCTGAAACAGCAAACTCTTTTGCAGAATGGTGCCATGATGATAATAATTAAGTTTAAAAGTATTTAAATAAACAAGAGGGAAATACTTTAAAATATACAATATAAAATAGTTGAACTAAATCAGTAAATATGTATTTTTGTACACGTAAAAATTTTAAAAAATGACAAATCTTTTAATCGCCCTTGTTGTTATATTGACTATAGCTGCACTGGTACAATTAGTTAGAGTAAATGAGTTGCTTTCTGAAATTACTAACACAGATACTAATGAAGTAACTGATGAGGATAATAATAAAAATGGAATTTTCTTTTTATTAACTATTCCATTGTTTTTAGGTTTTGTTGTTTGGCAGATGGTTACTTGGGATCACTTATTACTTCCTCCAGCAAGCTCTGTTCATGGTGCAGAAATAGATTCTCTAATGAAAGTTTCTATGACTTTGATTCTCATTGTATTTTTCGCACTCACCCCAATGCTTTTCTTTTTTGCTTATAAATATCGAGGTAAGAAAGAGAAAAAAGCATATTTTTTCTCTCATAATAATAAACTTGAAGTAGTTTGGACTGTCGTACCTACAATTATTTTAACAGCTTTAATTATATATGGTTTGAGAACTTGGGATAGGGCAATGAATCCTGATCTTGCCAAATCAACAGTAATTGAGGTTTATTCAAAACAGTTTGATTGGACTGCTAGATATTCAGGAGCTGATAATATTTTGGGAGAATCTAGCTATTTACTTGTTGAGGGAAAAAATGTTTTAGGTGTAGATATGCTGGATGAAAATTCTGGAGATGATGTTGTTGTTAGAGAGGTACACTTGCCTGTTAATAAGCCCGTTCTTTTAAAGTTTAGGTCAAGAGATGTTATTCATTCAGCATTTTTACCTCATTTTAGAGTGCAAATGAATTGTGTTCCTGGTCTTTCTACTCAGTTTGGGTTTACACCCACTAAGACCACTACTCAAATGAAAGAGTCTGAAGGTGAAGATTTTGAATATGTTTTACTTTGTAACAAGATATGTGGTGCTGCACATTTTAATATGCAGATGAAGTTTATTGTAGAGAGCGAGGAAGATTATAATAAGTGGATTAACTCACAAAAGAAATTAAAAAATACACTAACATTAAAATAAAAATATAATGTCTGATCATCATCATAAAGAGACTTTTATAACAAAATATATCTTTTCAACCGATCATAAAATGATCGCTAAACAGTTCCTTATTACAGGAATGTTTATGGCTGTAATTGGAATGCTTATGTCTGCAATATTTAGAGTACAATTAGCCAACCCTGGAGAGGCTTCTGTTCTATATAATCTATTACCAGGAGGATGGCTAAATGAGGATGGTGGGCTTAATCCTGATAAGTATTTAGCTTTAGTAACAATGCATGGAACTATTTTAGTTTTTTGGGTTTTGACAGCAGGATTATCTGGAACTTTTGCAAATTTTTTAATTCCTCTACAAATTGGCGCTCGAGATATGGCTTCTGGTTTTATTAACATGCTATCTTATTGGTTTTTCTTTTTAGCTACTGTAGTTTTATTATCTTCATTGTTTGTGGAGTCTGGACCTGCTTCTGGAGGGTGGACAATATATCCGCCTCTTAGCGCATTACCGCAGGCCATCCCAGGCTCTGGAACAGGAATGACCCTTTGGTTATATAGTATCACGCTTTTTGTAGTAGGTTCTCTTTTAGGTGGACTAAACTATATTGTTACTATACTTAACTTAAGAACAAAAGGGATGTCAATGCAAAGACTTCCTTTAACCGTTTGGGCACTTTTGATTACAGCTATTTTAGGAGTACTGTCCTTCCCTGTTCTTCTCTCTTGTGGATTATTACTTCTTTTTGACAGATCATTTGGTACTAGTTTTTACCTTTCAGATATTATTATAAATGGAGAGGTTTTACATAATGTTGGTGGAAGCCCTATATTATTTGAGCATCTTTTTTGGTTTTTAGGTCACCCTGAGGTTTATATTATTTTACTTCCAGCGCTTGGAATAGTTTCCGAGGTAATTGCTGTAAATTCTAGAAAACCAATTTTTGGTTATAAAGCAATGGTTGGAGCATTATTATTAATTGCTTTTCTTTCTTTTATTGTTTGGGGACACCATATGTTTATGACAGGAATGAATCCATTCTTAGGCTCTGTTTTTACTTTTACAACGTTACTAATTGCAATTCCTTCAGCTGTGAAAGTCTTTAACTATTTAGCTACACTTTGGAGAGCTAATATTCGTTTTACCCCAGCAATGTTGTTTGCAATTGGAACTGTGTCGGCATTTATTACCGGAGGATTAACAGGGCTTATTTTAGGAGATAGTGCTTTAGATATTAATGTTCATGATACTTATTTTGTTGTAGGGCATTTTCATATTGTAATGGGTCTTTCTGCAATTTATGGAATGTTTGCAGGAGTGTATCATTGGTTTCCTAAGATGTATGGAAAAATGATGAATAAATCTCTTGGGTATTTACATTTCTGGGGAACATTTATTTGCGCTTATGGCGTCTTTTTCCCTATGCATTTTTTAGGCCTAGCAGGCTTACCTAGAAGATATTATACAAATAGTTCATTTCCTATGTTTGATGGGCTAGCTGATATAAATGAGATTATTACCTTTTTTGCTTTAGCTGGAGCTATCGTTCAAGCACTTTTTCTATTTAATTTTTTCTATAGTATTTTTAAAGGGACTAAGGCTTCAGCCAATCCTTGGAAAGCAAATACATTAGAGTGGACTACTCCAGTAGAACGAATTCATGGAAACTGGCCAGGAGATTTACCTGTTGTAACTAGATGGGCTTACGATTATTCAAAGCCTGGAATGGATGAAGATTATGTAATGCAAAATGTCCCATTGAAAGATGGCGAAGAAGAACATTAAATGAAAAAGTCAGTAAAAGATAAAGCTTTAAAACAACTACTTTGGGTGGGCATGTTCTCTATATCTATGTTCTTTGCAGGACTTACATCCGCCTTTATTGTACGTAAAGCTGAAGGGAATTGGACAGAATTTATACTTCCTTCTTGGTTTATATATAGTTCAATAATTATAGTTATAAGTAGCTTAATACTGTTTTTTGTTAAACGACAACTAAGAAAAAACGCCTCTATTTTTAATCTAGTTTTTTTAGTTTTTTTACTTGGGCTTTCTTTTGCTTATTTTCAAGTTCAGGGGTGGAACGAATTAACTACTCAGGGCGTATATTTAACCGGAGAAGGTAGTAATGTAGCAGGCTCTTTTCTTTATGTTTTGACACTTTCTCATCTTGTACATTTAGCTGGAGGTTTGATAGCTATGTTATTTGTATCAGTGAAGTCTAAATTAAACTTATATTCAATTGATAACTGCTTAGGAGTAGAGATAGTGTCTATATATTGGCACTTTTTAGCATTACTTTGGCTTTATATATTCGTTTTTTTAAAATTTGTATAATGCAAAGTGAAATAAATAAACTTTTATAATAAAAAATATGGCAGATAATTTAATTCAAAACGATATGAATGCACCTGCTTGGCTTGGGGGAGATGTTCCTTATAAGGCTAGCTATGGTAAGTTAATGATGTGGTTTTTTCTTATTACGGATACATTAACATTTTCTGCATTTTTGACTGCTTATGGTTTTAGTAGATTTAAGTATCAGGATATTTGGCCGGTTCCAGAAGATGTTTTTACTCACTTTCCTTTTCTTCATGGCGAACACCCTCTTTTATTTGTTGCTTTAATGACATTTATTCTAATTATGAGTTCTGTAACAATGGTTCTCGCGGTTAATTATGGTCATAAAAAAGAGAAAAATAAAGTAATATTATGGCTTTCTCTTACCATTATTGGAGGGATTATGTTTTTATCTTCTCAGGCTTGGGAATGGGGTCATTTTATTCACGGGGACTCTGGAGGAATACAGCTTAAGAACACAGAAGTAGTTCATGTTTACAATAGTAATAATAGGTCATCTATTTATGAAATAATGAATGTTGATTCCCATGATGGTCATCATCATTTTGAAGTTGAAGAATTTATTGAAAAGTTTAGCGCTGATCAAGATTTAGGCATTAGACTTGCTGATAGAACATTTTTAAATCACAGCGAGTCTTTAGTTTTATTAGAAGAAAAAGGAAACGCTATTCTTTTAGGAGCTAATTTAAAAAACAATGAATATGGTCAGTCGCTATTTGCTGATTATTTCTTTTTTATCACTGGTTTTCACGGCTTTCATGTTTTCAGTGGTGTTGTTTTGTTAATTATTCTTTTAATAAATACTATTAAAGGAACCTACGAGAAAAGAGGACATTATGAGATGGTTGAAAAAATTGGACTGTATTGGCATTTTGTTGATTTAGTTTGGGTATTTGTCTTTACATTCTTTTACTTAGTATAATTAAAATAATTTAATATGTCAGAAGAAAATAGTAATAGCAACTGGTGGATTTGGAAGGTTTTTTGGATTTTATTAGGCCTTACCGCATTTGAAGTTGGACTTGGGATGTACAAGCCTGAATTTTTAGTTGATACTCAGTTTTTAGGAACAAAGCTTTTAAACCATGTCTTTATTATACTAACTCTTATTAAGGCAGGATATATTGTTCTCGTTTTTATGCATTTAGGTTTTGAACAAGGATCATTAAAATGGACGATATTATTGCCAGCATTTGTTTTGGTTCCATATTTGTTGTTTATTATTCTTAGTGAAGGGGCTCATGCATATTTAATGATTTAATTATGAAGTTCAATTTAAAAAGTTTTTTTACTGTCATTATTCTTGGCCTTTTATTAATTGCTCCTCCTATCATTTATTCTTATGTAACAAAAGGTTTTAATAATTTTATTAAGCTTGATATTATAGGTGAGAAAGATAATATAACTGGTGATCATCATGTTATTTCTGATTTTTCTTTTATCAATCAGAACAATAATGTAATAAATAATGACACCATGCTTGGTAATATTTATATAGCTGATTTCTTTTTTACTAATTGCCCATCTATCTGTCCAATTATGACAAAGAATATGGCTTATATTCAGAAAAAGCTTAGTGTTTTTCCTAATATTCGTTTTCTATCACATACCGTTGATCCAACTAACGATACTTCAGAAAGATTTAAAGAATATATAGAACAAATGCGTTTGAAAAACATTAATATTAATGAAAATAATTGGGACTTTGTTACTGGAGAAAAAAACGCTATTTATGATATAGCTAAATCTTATTTTGTTAATGTAAGTCCTGATTCTTTAGCCCCTGGAGGATTTTTACATTCAGAATATTTTGTTTTAGTAGATAAAGAAGGGCGAATCAGATCTGGAATTGATAAAAATGGGAATGTTGTAGGAGTTTACGATGGAACAAATGAAGCGCAGCTGCGTGATTTAGTTAATGATGTTAAGGTGCTTATGGCTGAGTATAAAAGACCTAAGAAAACAAAACGAATATGGTAAAGAAGTCTTTATTAATACTTTTTCTTATTTTAATAAATTTTGATTTATTTAGCCAATGCGCTATGTGTAAGTCTGTAGTTGAAGCAAATTTAGAATCCGGTAGTTCGATAGGTGCTGGATTGAATGATGGTATTTTATATCTAATGGCTATGCCTTACATATCTATTCTATTATTTGGAGTTTTTTGGTTTTTTCAAAATAAAAAAACTAAACCAGTAACATAATCATCTTTGATTAATAATCTTAAATATTATAGTCAGCTTCTAAAATTTAGACTTTCATCTTCTGTTGTTTTTTCAGCTGCAGCTGGTTATCTTTTAGGAATGTCCGTTTTTAATTTCCAGGAGTTTCTATTTCTCATTATTGGTGGTTTTTTAGTAACGGGTTCTGCCAATGGGTTTAACCAAATTCTTGAGTCAGATTATGATAAACTTATGACTAGAACAGAAGATAGACCACTTCCTTTAAAAAATTTAAGTTATAAAAGTGCTATAATTTTTTCTATTATTATTGGTCTTTTGGGTTTCTATTTTTTAAGTCTAATTAAGCCTCATGGAAGTTTTTATGGATTTCTTTCTAAATCTTCTGCTTTTGGCCTACTTTCTTTGATGATATATGTTCTTTCTTACACACCATTAAAAAGAATGTCTACAGTTTCAATATTTGTTGGAGCAATTCCTGGAGCAATTCCTGTTTTGCTTGGTTGGGTAGCTGCTACTGATCACTTTGGTTTATCTATTGGTATTTTATTTGCTATTCAATTTTTTTGGCAATTCCCACATTTTATTTCTATTGCATGGACTCAAGATAAGCAATATAAAAGAGCAGGTTTTAAAATGATGTATGGCGGAGAGAAAGGTACTTATCCCGCACTAATTGGTTTAATAACATCAATTGTGATGACTATAATTTCAGTGCTCCCCTACTTTTTTGATTTTGATAATCTGAAATTATCTTTTTTTGCTTTTTGTATTGTCCTTATTTTGGGAGTTTGGTTTACTCTAAAAACGTATAAATTGTATAAAAATATTGAAGATCAAACAGCTAGAGAACTTATGTTAGCATCATTTGCATATTTACCCTTATTGCAAATAGTGTACATATTAGATAAAGTTTTTTCTAATTAATTTTCTTGAATATAAAGATACTAAAAACAGTACTTGCTAAAAGAATAAACGCCCCTACCTGGTGGAGTACTCCAAGCCACAAAGGAACTCCCATTACTAAAGTAATTATTCCAAGTACCATTTGAAAAAGAACAGTTACCATTAGTAAGTTAATGGCGATGTTTTCATTTTTTAAAAGAGTATATTTTTTCGATTGATAATAGATATATATAATTAGCCCCAAAACGACAAAAGCAAAAGTCCGGTGAATAAACTGAACACCAGCAATACCATTAATGAAATTACTCCAAAATGGCTCCATTGCATAAACAGATTCAGCAATCCATTTATCATGCATTTTTGGCCAGCTATTATATACTTTTCCCGCATCTAAACCGGCTACAAAGGCCCCATAAATAATTTGAATTACAACCACTAACATTAAAATAAGTGATGAATTATAAAGACTTGTATTATGGCTTTTTTTACTTGGATTAATTAATTTTAGAGCTACCCAAAAAGTATATGAAAAAGTAAGGAACGCAGTTATTAAATGTATCGCTAGCCTAAAGTGACTAACATCAGGATTATTTACCAATCCACTTTTAACCATCCACCATCCTATAGCGCCTTGGGTCCCTCCCATAAATAACAGTATGCAACATTCTATGATTAAGCTTTTTGAAAGTCTTTTCTTTATCAAAAAATAAATAAAAGGTATAATAAAAACAAGTCCGATAAACCTACCTAAAAGTCTATGAATATATTCCCAGAAAAAGATAGTTTTAAATTCACTTAGTGTAAACATGAAATTTTGTTTCTGATATTCAGGATATTGTTTATACTGATTAAATGTTTCTATCCATTCAGCTTGATTAATAGGCGGTATTGCTCCAGAAAAAAGATTCCAATCTACCATTGATAAGCCAGAGTCTGTTAATCGAGTAATACCACCAACTATAACCATCATGAAAACTAATAAGCAGCCAGCAATTAGCCATATTATAACTGAAATATCTTCTCTTTTCAAAATATAGAATATTTAATATAAATAATATGGTTCAATCATCCAATAAACTACTACTCCTGTTGTGGCAACGTATAGCCATATAGGGAAAGTAATTCTGGAGATCTTTCTATGAGAATCAAATTCTTCTTGAAATGCACGAACATAGCTTATTAACACTAATGGAATAAGTGCGATTGATAGAACAATATGTGTAAGCAATATTGTTAAATATAAATAAAGTGATTTCCCAATAATCACTCCCTCTTCAATACTTCTTGATCCGTCTTTATTTAGATCTCCATATATTGTTGATGATGAGGTCATATGGTAGGCTATATACATAACTAAAAAAAGTAATGATAAAGCAATACATGTTTTCATTAACCGCGAGTGAAGAAGGATTTTTTTTGATTTAATAGCTATAAGAGCTAAAACTAAAAGCACAGCTGTTAACGCATTAATAGAGGCATAAACTGGAGGTAAAAAAATAGGCAGTTGATAGTCTATTTTAACACCAAATAAAATAGCGACAACTGTAGGTATTACTACAGAAACAATTTTTATCCATATCCCATATTTGTTTTTTTTTGGCATCGTTTTTATTCTTTGAGCTTTATGTTTAATTCATCTAGCTGTGAATTGTCAATATTTGATGGAGAGTCAATCATAATATCTCTGCCTGAATTATTTTTAGGGAAAGCAATAAAATCTCTTATGCTTTCACTGCCGCCAAGTATTGCGCAAAGTCTATCAAAACCAAAGGCAACACCGCCATGAGGAGGAGCGCCATATTCAAAAGCTTCCATCAAAAATCCAAATTGATTTTGTGCTTCTTCATCTGAAAAACCTAAATGTTTAAACATCAGTTTCTGCAATTCTTTATCATGAATCCTTATTGATCCTCCACCTATTTCATTGCCATTTAAAACTAAGTCATATGCATTAGCTCTAACTTCTGATGGATGAGAGTCTAACTTTGTAATATCCTCTTTTTTTGGAGAGGTAAAGGGGTGATGCATTGCATGAAATCTTTTTGATTCCTCATCCCACTCTAATAGAGGGAAATCTACTACCCATAATGGAGCAAACTCTTCAGGTTTTCTAAGCTTTAGCTCTTCTGCAAGATATAGTCTTAAAGCAGAAAGTGATTTTCTAGTCTTATTTACTTCTCCTGACATAATTAAAAGTAAATCTCCAGATTTGCACGAAGATTTTTCAGCCCATAAATCTCTTTGTTTTTCATCAAAAAATTTATCTACAGAGGATTTAGAACTATTATCATTATTATATTTACAATAGATTAGTCCTGTTGCTCCTACTTGTGGGCTTTTAACAAAGTCTACTAACTTATCAATTTTTTTTCTTGAAAATTCTGCACAACCTTTTACATTTATTCCAATAACTAAATCAGACTTATCAAAAACATCAAAGCCTAAACCTTGACAGGTCTTTGTTAGATCAATAAATTTCATATCAAATCTAATATCAGGTTTATCTGACCCATAATTTTTCATAGCTTCATCGTATGTTATTCGAGGAAACTTGTTTAATTCAACACCTTTTACCTCTTTTAATAAATGTCGGGTAAGACCTTCAAAGGTGTTCAGTATTTCTTCTTGATCAATAAATGACATTTCGCAATCAATCTGAGTAAACTCTGGTTGCCTATCTGATCTCAGATCTTCATCTCTAAAGCATTTTACAATTTGATAGTATTTATCTATACCTCCAACCATTAAAAGTTGTTTGAAAGTTTGGGGTGACTGTGGAAGAGCATAAAACTGGTGAGGATTCATTCTGCTAGGAACAACAAAGTCTCTAGCCCCCTCTGGAGTTGATTTAATTAAATATGGTGTTTCGACTTCAATAAATCCTTGTTTATCTAAATAATTCCTTGTCGAGGCAGCTACTCTGTGCCTTAAAATTAAATTTTCTCTAACGGGCTCTCTTCTGATATCTAGATACCTATATTGCATTCGTAATTCATCCCCGCCATCTGTTTCTGACTCTATTGTAAATGGTGGTGTTTTAGAGATGTTAAGAATTGTTAATGTCCCAACCTTTATCTCAATTTCTCCAGTAGAAATATTCTTATTTTTTGAAGAACGTTCAATAACTTTTCCAGAAACTTGAATAACATATTCTCTTCCTAATTTTCTAGCTTGTAAGCATAGTTCTTTTTCAATTTCTAAATTAAATGCTAATTGAGTAATTCCATACCTATCTCTAAGATCAACAAAAGTCATACCACCTAAATCTCTAGTTTTGTGGACCCAGCCAGATAATGTAACTTGTTCATTAAGATTGTGAATGTTTAATTCACCAAGATTATGAGTTCTAAGCATTTGTTAGATTATTTACTGCAAAACTACAAAAATGCCTTATAATATCGTATATATTTGTTGCGTGGAAATAAATTTAAAATCAGATGAGTTTTTTATGAGACAAGCTCTAGTTGAGGCTAATAGAGCCCTTGAATTTGATGAAGTTCCTGTAGGAGCTGTTATAACTTGTGAAAATGAAATTATTGCTAGAGGATATAATTATGTAGAGCATTTAAATGATGTAACTGCTCATGCGGAAATGCAAGCCTTTACAGCTGCTTCTGATTATATTGGAGGCAAGTATTTAAATGAATGCACGCTATATGTCACTCTTGAGCCATGCGTAATGTGTGCTGGTGCAGCATTTTGGACTCATATAAAAAGAGTAGTAATTGGAGCGCGTGATAATAAAAAAGGCTTTACTTCATTAGAAAATAACATCCTTCACCCTAAAACAATTGTTGAATTCGATTGTTTGGTAAATGATTGTGAGAAATTACTTCTTGATTTTTTTAAAAACAAGAGAAAATAAAATTAAATTTGTAGAAAAATAAATTATGTATCCAGAAGAGATTTGTAGTCCTATGAGAGAGGATTTAACTAATGTTGGTTTTCTTGAAATGAAGAACGTTAATGATGTTGAGACTGTATTAGAAAAAAAAGAAGGCACAGTTTTGGTAATGGTGAATTCAGTTTGCGGTTGTGCAGCAGGAAATGCTAGACCAGCTGTTAAGATGGCAACTTCCTTTTATTCTAAGCCAGATGTTTTTGCTACTGTTTTTGCGGGTCAAGATATTGGAGCTACTGCTAAAGCAAGAGAATATATGTCCCCTTACCCTCCATCTTCACCAGCTATTGCTTTATTCAAAGACGGGGTTCTTGTTCACTTTATAGAAAGACATCATATTGAAGGAAGGCCAGCAGAAATGATAGCCGAAAACCTACAAAATGCTTTTAATGAATTTTGTTAAGATTTAAGAGATTAAATATTGGCGTATTTTTCATTATTTTAAACCTATTTAATTTCTATATCCCACTAGATTGCATCCGTAATTATATCAATTGCTTTCATAAGCTTAATTTTTTGTATCTTGCCGTTCTTTAAACCAAATTTTAAATCTTAGATAAGATGAAAAAAATATTCTATATATTATCAATACTTTTTTTAAGTATATTTTCAGTGAATGTAAATGCTCAGATCACACTAGATACAGCAATTGTTATTAATCCTATTAATTGTTTTGGAGATGTTGCTGATGTTGAAGTTTTTATTACGCAAAGTAGCCCTCCAACTGATGTTCAGTTAAAAGCATTTAAGTTTGTTGGGTTTGGTTATGTTCCTTATAATTCAAGCGATCAATTTCAATTAACTAATTTTATATTACCTAATTTTTTAGCTGATGATTATGTTTTAATACTGGTTGATTCTCTTCAGTTTCTTACTGATTATCCACACCCAGGCTTCCCCCTAAACGATTCGATATCTGACAATTTTTTCTCTATTTCAGATTGGGCAGATGTAATTGCTGATACTGGTGTAGTGTTTGCTTATATAGATTTAACCATTGACGGAAAGACTCAGCTAAGCGCACTTACATCACCAGCTTCAACTAATTCTTGTTACGGCGATTGTGATGCTTCAGAACTTGTTAGTGTTTCTGGAGGAACACAGCCTTATACTTTAAATGGATTAACTTTCGCAGGAACAGATTCTACGCTTTTAAATCTATGTGCAGGAAATGATACAATTGTAATTTCTGATACTAACGGATGTTCAACAATTATTAGCTCTATTATTTTTAATGTCATCGAGCCAGATTCACTGTCTATTTCTGGTTATATAAATAATCCTACTAATTATAATGGAGAGGATATCTCCTGTTTTGGAGCTTCTGATGGTGAAATTTTTGCACTTGTAGATAGTGGTGGTACTGGAACATATAGTTATTCAATAGACAGTATACTACCTTATAGTCCTAACCCTATGTTTTCTGGATTAAGCTCAGGTAGCTATACAATTTATTATTTAGACGCAAATAACTGTTCTAGCTCAGAAATATTTACTTTAAGTGACCCTGCAGATCTATCAGCAGCATTAAATCTAAATACACCAATTTCTTGCTATGATATTTGCGATGCTGAGATCGAAATTACTGTAGATGCTATTCAAACAGGAACAGCTCCTTATACTTATTCAATAAATGGAGGGTCTCCACAACCTTCTTCATCATTTTCATCTCTTTGTGGAGATTTCAATTATAATATTACAATATTAGATGCAAATGGCTGTTCTTTTAGTGATTCTATTTCTGTTTCTGAGCCTGCTCCAATTACTTTTGATTATACTATATCTAATTATAATGGTTTTGAAGTTAGTTGCTTTGACATTAGTGATGGGCAGATTTTTTTATCTAATGTTCTAGGAGGAACACCTAATTATACATATTCTATAATAGGAGATACTGCTTATGGATCAAGTACAATTTATAATAATCTATCTTCAGGATCTCACCATTTATTTATAAAAGATGCAGCAGGTTGCACCGT
>TARA_B110000238_G_scaffold46100_1_pt1 | contig 39937 bp, 29 predicted proteins | sample TARA_B110000238 | Tara Oceans TARA_B110000238 (sample SAMEA4397569) | marine metagenome | biome: Polar Biome; feature: [SRF] surface water layer (ENVO:00010504); material: water (ENVO:00002006), including particulate matter (ENVO:01000060) such as... | depth 5 m | reverse complement strand
GCAATTTCTCGCAATTTCTGGTTTTATTCGATCAAATTCCAGCTGATCGTCATCAACCCCTAACCTCAATTTCTTCTGCCGACTGCCGTAATCCGTGACCGGCTTTTGAGTCGACGCTCTGGTTTATACCCGGAGTTATCGCGAGGCTTTTTTGCCACGCCGCATAATCTTCGCCGAAGATTGAACCGCCCGCACAATCTTGTCATACCCGGTACAGCGGCAGAGATTGCCCGCTAAGGCATAACGAATCTCTTCTTCACTAGGATTAGAATTCCGTTCGAGCAAGACCTTGGCCGCCACCAAGAAGCCCGGGGTACAGATCCCGCATTGCAGTGCGGCTTTTTCGATAAATTGTTCTTGCAAAGTATGCAACTTCCCGCCTTCGCTCAAGCCCTCAACGGTGCCAATTTCTCGACCTTCCGCTTCTGCGCCCAGCACTAAGCAAGAACAAACCAATCGGCCATCGAGCGTGATTGAGCAAGCGCCACAGTCACCCGTGCCGCAACCCTCTTTAACACCCGTTAGGTTGAGTCGATTCCGCAAAACATCTAATAACGACTCGTCCGGCGGGCAGACGTATTGAACGGCATCCCCATTCACTTTTGCTGAAACTGTTACACCGTTCACTTTGCACCTCCTGCTCTTTCAAAGGCAATGAGCGCGGCGCGCCTTGCCATCACGCCAGCGACCTTTGTTCGATATTCTATGGTGCCGCGCTTATCATCAATCGGGTTACACGCAGCTTCACAAGCCGTAACCATTTTAGCGAGCGCAGCATCATCTAGCTTGGTACCAATCAACGCTTTCGCCGCTGCCGGCACAATCACCGCCGTTGGCGCCACAGCCCCTAAAACCACCTTTGCAGACTGAACAATCCCTCGAGACAGGGTCAAATTAATCGCCGCGCTCACCACCGCGATATCCATTTCGGTTCTTGGCGTGAACCGAAGATAAGCATCAGCAGATTTTCCAGCGCGTGCGGGTAGCACAATCGCTTCAATAAATTCATCCCGCGCAAGGCTCGTGCGGCCAGGCCCCAAGACAACTTTCTCAACGGCAACGCGACGTTTGCCTTTTGTACCAACAACCACCGCCTTGGCGCCCGCAGCAATTAAGGCCGGCACACTGTCAGCGGCTGGCGAGGCATTACACAAATTCCCAGCGACGGTGCAGCGCCCTTGGATCTGATCGGACCCGATCAAATTTGCGGCTTCCACAACACCTGGCCAAAGCCCGCGCAACTTATCTGATTCCCCAAGCATAATCGCGGGAACCGCCGCACCTATATGCACGCCGGCAGCGGTAACTTTGAGCTCACGCAAACTATCGATTCGTTTGATATCAACGACTAAGTCTGGCTCGGTGGCCCCCATTTTCATCCGCACTAATAGGTCGGTGCCGCCGGCTAATACGTGCGCCACGCCGGACTCGGAGGCCAGTAGTGCCGCTGCCGCTTTTGTGGTTGTTGGCGATTCAAATCTCATATTTTTCCTCGTTCATTATTGATCGGTCTATCACGGCCTATTACGTCGCCCTGTCTGCATTGATTAAATCGTCTCAACGCGCCTGTGGGACTCTGACATTACTGATTCAATGAATCAACCACCCGGCAATAGCTCTGTCTATATCTAAACTTAGACATGCCCGCAAATCAATCCTTGCCGTCACTATTTTAAGCCGCGCGGGATCTGTCGACCCGTGCCGAGCATCGCACCGCACAGCACGCAGTTTAAAAGACGAAAGAAAGGCGACTGTTCCCTTTTGACCCGAAGCCTTGCGGGTGGGATGATCGCAGGGCTGGCGGGCGCTGCGCGTCGTGATATGCACTCAGCACTTTGAATCGAAAACGATCTTATAAAGGAACGTCCATGAACGACAATACCGCGACACAAGCTGTTGTAGAACTCAACGACGGCGCCTTAATGGGTGAAATCAAAGATCAGGTTTATCTGTTTGCTGGCATCCCCTATGCTGCACCCCCCATTGGGGCTGCGCGTTTTAAAGCGGCTCAGCCAGTTGAACCCTGGGAAGGCATTCGAGATGCAACCCGATTTGGCCCGGCGGCACCCCAGACCCCATCGGGCGGCATGACGGACCGGGTTCCTGTGCGTTGGGATGAAAACTGCCTAACGCTCAACGTGTCGACGCCCAGCATCACCGGCGACAAGAAGGCCGTGTTGGTCTGGATTCATGGCGGCGCCTATCGATCTGGGCAAGGCGCCATTCCCTGGTACAACGGCGCAAGCTTTGCAGCTCAGGGCAATATCGTGGTCGTCACCATTAATTATCGTCTTGGGGCGCTGGGCTTTACCGATCTATCAAACTTTGCCGAAGGCTATGAAACCTCGGGCGTGAACGGCCTGCTCGATCAAATCAAAGCCCTAGAATGGGTGCAGCGTAATATCGCGCAGTTTGGCGGGGACCCGGGCCGGGTAACCATCGCTGGCGAGTCGGCTGGCGCCTTTTCGGTGACCACCCTTTTGGGATCGCCTCGGGCAAAAGGTTTGTTTCATCGCGCAATTCCCCAAAGTGGCGCCGCGCATCACACCTTAACCCAAGACCAAGGCCGCCGCGTTGCCGAGCTTCTAATGCAAGAAACCCAAGCAACGACCGTTCAAGCGTTAGTCGATTGCTCGGTTGACAGCATTTTAACCGCGCAGAATAAAGCGTCCGCCCGCTACCACAACGAAGACCTCTCACCCGGCGTGCAAGCGTTTTATCCCGTTTCCGGCAACGACGTCATACCCACAACCCTACTGGACGCCATTGCCTCCGGGGTTGGCCACGATATCCCAATGCTGCTCGGAACCAATCAAGACGAAGCAAGCTTGTTCATCCTAGGTTCGGTCGATGCAGACGCAGCCAAGGCTCAAAGCCTAACCTATGGTCAGGCCGAGCTGTATGAACACTATGGCGCGCACTTCCCGAACTTCAGCAGCACTCAGATCGCTGTACGAATGTCGACTGACTTCTCGTTTAAGATCCCCGCAGTCAGGCTCGCGGAGCTTCGCGCGGGCTTTGATGCAGAAACTTATGTCTATCAGTTCAACTGGTCATCACGAGTCCCAAACCTGGGCGCAACCCATGCCCTTGAGATTCCGTTTGTATTTAATATGCTGCATGCGTCGGGCGTTACGGCGTTTATTGGCCCGGGCGAGCTGCCGCAGAACCTAGCAAGCAACATGCACGACATCTGGACCCGCTTCATTAATGGCGAGCACCCGGGTTGGCCGAGCTACCAACAATCTGATCGCGCTGTCATGCATTTTGATGAAACATCAAAATTGGTGCACCAGGATTATGAGGCTGTCATTGGCCTTTGGGCGGGCCTACGCTAGGCCCAGATGAGCGTGGGTTATTCGGGCGCGTCGCCAACGATCGGCTCAAGGTTAAATTGCAGCACCACGTGTCGCGTTGCGGCAATGGCTAAATCCCCTGGGTTCGGCTGGAGCTTAAAATTAAGGCGAACGCCAGCAAATAAAGCATCGATTGGATTGTGCGCAATCAACTTCCGCATTTGCTGCCCAATGGCGTCGGCGTTGTCGGAAACCAACTGAACCGGTGCCTGCATCCGGCGCCCTCGGTATATCAGTGTCGCAGAAGGGGCGTCTTGTAAGTTACGCCACCAGAGGTTTTCGCCCAGGGTCAGGCAAATTAGGCTCTCGGACTGCTTGGCATAACTCACCGGAATTCGGTAGATGCGGCCCGATCGGCGGCCCGTAATCTCGAGCAACATCAGCTGAAAACTGATTAATCCATGCAGCCTCGACTGCAATAGCCACGCAACGAACGGGTTGATCGTCCTGAAAAAAAATTTCACAGCCAATCGGTCATAAGATGTTCATACCCTTGCATGCTGTTGCGCCTTACTTGCGGCAGATAGACCTGCCTTGCTCAGTATACGTCGTGACCGACCGATGGGATGCCTTGGATCAATGGCATTGCAAAGCCTCTAAGACCAAATGACCCAGGGCATCGCTTACGCCCTTCACAACTGCGCGCGTCGGGTCGCACAACGCGTCTTTAATGCCCGCCAACAACAGCAGATTCCCGACAGCCGGTTGAGCTGTTATGGTTGAGCAAAGCGCTTCCAACGAGTTCAGCGTGCAATTCCTAAACGCCAAGACACCCGTCTATACAACCCTTCCCCGAAGTGTGATCCTCGCGTACGCCGCCCCGCGAATCGCGTTCGGCATTATGGGCACTTTATTTGTGGTGTACTTTATGAAGTTCGCCACCGACGTCTTACTCATCGCGCCAGCCGTCATTGGCACCATCCTAGCGGTCGGCCGGCTGTGGGATGGCATCACCGACCCCATTATCGGCTTTTTGTCCGATCGAACCCGCTCGCTCATTGGCCGGCGACGGCTGTGGTTATTTTGCGCCGCCCTGCCGATGGCACTATCGCTTATCGGGATCTGGTCGCCGCCCGAGTTTCTGAGCGGGGTCACGTTAATCATTTGGATAACCATTTGCCTTTTGCTGTACGAGACCGCGCAAACCGCCTTTTATGTTCCCCATGGCGCACTGTCCATCGAATTGACCCAGGACTATCACGACCGAACCCGACTGTATGGCCTTAGCCATATGATCGGCATCTTTGGCGTGGCAGCAGGACTCCTGTCCTTGGAATTCATGCAACAAGCAGAAGACAAAAGGCTCTTCGCGTTCCAATTATCCATGTTTGCGGCCGCGGCGATTGCCCTACTGGTTATCTGGACCACCTACCTGCTACCGGAACGTACCGATTATCAAGGCCGGGCCTTTAAAAACCCCTATCAAACGTTTATGGATATCCTCCGAAACCCACACGCCAGACTGCTGCTCATCGTCTATGGCATTGAAACGTTTGGCGGCGCTACCCTCGGAATCCTTGCCGCCTACGCCGCCGAGTACGTTGTTAAAATGGATTCGCTGGTCATTATTTTGGTTGTTTATCAAATTCCGCAATTTCTATTCGCACCGCTTTGGATTCGTTTTTCAAAGCTCACCGGCAAGCGCAACCTATGGATCATCGGAACCCTCATCTCGGCTGCGTCCTACGGCAGCCTCTTCTTTGCGGGCGCCGGCAATGACCTTTATGTTTATGCCTGCTGTTTTTTTGCCGGCGTTGGGGCCGGTGCCGGCGCCGTGCTGCCGCCCTCGATTCAGGCTGACATTGTTGATTACGATGAATTCGTGACCGGCGAGCGCAAAGAGGGCGCTTATCTCGCGGTCTGGAATTTAGTGCGCAAAATCGCCGGCTCTATTACCGCCTTTATTGTGGGCCTGGCGTTACAATTTTCTGGTTTTGAACCGAATGTCGAGCAATCCCAGGCCACCCAAGACACCATCCGATGGCTTTTGGCGCTCATGCCCTGCGCCTGTTATATTGTCGGCGCGATTTTGCTCATGCGATTTTCTTTTAATGAGCCAGAACATAAAGCGGTTCGGGCGGCATTAGACGAGCGCCGTCAACGCGAACAGGTCAATCCGCGTTAAAGGCTTTTTTGATGACCATTAGTGGCTCTTGTCATGGCCGCTAATGGCTTTTTAACAACCGCTAATGGCTTTGTATTACTGAAGGTGCTTGGCTGCCACAGACTCGACACCGCCATAGGCGCTGTTAACTTTTAATAATTTCAACTTAATAAAAGGATTCCTATGAACCAGCTTGGCGCACTATGGCCTGTCAGCCAATACACTCTCGGCGGCGGTGGGATCGGACAAGTTTGGGGGCCAACCGATCGCGCGGAGGCCATCGCAACGGTGCGAGCGGCCGTGGACCAAGGGGTCACGCTGCTCGACCTTGCGCCAATGTATGGTCGCGGCGAGGCCGAGCAGGTCGTGGGCGCGGCATTCGATGGTCGCCTGCCCGAAGGCATTCGCGTCACGTCGAAATGCTTACTCGCAACCGACACAACCCAGGCCATTGCAGATCGCTTGGAAAAGTCCGTCATGCGCAGCTTAGAAAGTCTGAAGACCGATCACATCGATTTGTTTTTCCTACACTCCCAGGTCATCTTAGATGATTACCAGTTCCCCGCGCCGATAAACGAAACCCAAACGCAGTGGTCTGTCACCAAAACGTGTTTCGATGAGGCCGTAAGGCCCGCCTTCGAGGCCCTCATATCCAGAGGACTGATTGGCGCGTGGGGCGTAACCGGGACGGGCCATCCGGATGCCATTGAACAAATTTTAGCCAGCGACAAACCGCCGCATGCCGTGCAACTGATTAGCAATCTGTTAGACAGCCCTGGCGCGATCAAACGCTATCCAGAACCTGCTCGACCGCGCGCCCTTATGGCCCAGGCCGCAACAAACAGCATTGGCGTGATGGGTATTCGCGCGGTCCAAGCCGGCGCTTTGTGTGCTGACTTCGATCGGCCTGTGCCAGCGGATCACCCCGAAATGCTGGATTACGAACGCGCCGCGCCGTTTCGACGTCTTTGCCAGGAATGGGCCATGGACCCGGCGGTGGTGGCGCATCGTTATGCGTTAGCAATGGCTGGGGTATCAACCGTTGTTCTCGGCGTTAAAAACCGGCAAGAACTCATGGCCTGCCTCGATGGCGGCGGACCTTTGACAGCGGAACAGGTCGCGATGGTCGATGACCTTGGATTACAAATTCCCTGACGGCGCCGGATGCGCTCGGCACACCGATAGTCTTAGGGGTTAACCGCATCGGCTGAGCCGACGGTTTTATGCGGTATCTAGACCCTATTTTTAAGGCTTTGACCGTTATACTATCTTTTCAAAATCATCACTATTTTCAGACTAGGAACCGCTATGACCCGTCTCGGTAAGTCCGCCCAATTCGGGCTCTTTGTTGTCGCAAGCCTGGCTTTGATCACAAGCTGTACTACGACCCCAACGACAACCCCCACGTCCGACCCAGTCGTCGCCGACGTCGTCGTCAAGAGCCCGAACGATGAACGTGACTATGCGCATGTCACCCTCGACAACGGCCTGCGCGTACTGCTCATATCAGACCCAGACGCGGATAAGTCCGCCGCTGCGTTGGTTGCGTTTCGAGGCAGCTTTCATGACCCAGACGAGCGGCCCGGACTCGCACACTTTTTAGAGCACATGTTGTTCATCGGGACCGAGAAATACCCCGAGCCAGACGGTTATTTTGCGTTTGTTCAAAAACATGGCGGTAGCTCAAATGCTTATACAGCCACCGATCACACCAATTATTTTTTCGATATTCAACCGGACTATTTCACCGAAGGCTTAGATCGCTTTGCCCAGTTTTTTATCTCGCCGCTGCTCGACAAAGAGTATGTTGACCGCGAAAAAAATGCGGTGCATTCAGAGTACCAAATGCAGATCAAAGAGGATGGCTGGCGCGGCTTTATGGTTCAGAAGGTTGCGATGAACCCTGAGCACCCGATGTCCAAATTCAATATCGGCACCCTCGACACCCTCGACGGTGATGCCTACAGCGCGCTGATTACTTTTTTCGAAGGCCATTATTCCGCCAACCAGATGGGCGCTGTGATTCTTCACAACGAGCCCATTGCAACCCTTAAGCCTTGGGTCACCGAGCTCTTAGGCCAAGTTCCTAATAGAAACTTGCCGAACCTGGACCTGCAAACGCCCTTGACCGCCCCTGGACAATTGCCCGCAACCTTGCGCCATCAAACCTTAAAGTCGGATCGAAGCGTCTCCTTTGCGTTTCCGATTCCCGCCATTGACCCGTATTACCAAACAAAACCAACCGGCTATATTGGGTCGCTGATCGGCCACGAGGGGCAAGGCAGTCTGCACCAGCTGCTGACCCAAAAAGGCTGGATTACCGGGCTGGGCGCCGGCAGCGAGAATATCGATCAAGCCAACGCGATCTTTGAGATCAATGTTCAGCTCACCGAAGCCGGCATGAACCAAGTACCCGCCATCACGGACCTCGTTTTCGACTACATTAATTTGCTGCGGACCGAAAAAGCGCAAGCTTGGCTGTATCGTGAGGCCGCAACCGTTGCGACCTTAGGTTTTCGGTTTCGGGAGCAGGCCCCCTCCATCTCCGCGGTCCAGAGCCTCGCGCCAAATCTGATGAAGTTCCCAGCAACGGATCTTTTGGTTGCGCCCTACCTTCTCGAAAACTTTGATGCCGAGCTCATCGACAGCTACTTGGGATACCTGCGCCCCGATAATGTTCTTGTGACCGTTGCGGGCCCTGAGATTGAAGGCGACCAAACTGAAAAATGGTTTAACGTTGCCTACTCGCTGACAACCGGTATCGAGCGCACTGATGCTGCGGCAACCGCACTGAAGCTGCCAACCCCCAATCCATTTTTACCGGAAGACTTAACGCTGATTGAAGCGGGTAACAACGTGCCCCAACCAATGGCCAATACCGGTCCTATGGCGTTTTACCTCGCCTCCGACACCGAGTTTGGGGTGCCGCGCGCAATGCTGCACGTGAGCCTCAGGCGACCCAATGGCCTGATCTCGGTCTCGGATGTTGTTCGAGCCCGCCTATATCGAAACTTAGTGGAAGACGACCTCAATGCCTTGTCCTACCCCGCCCTTCTGGCAGGCGTAAGCTACGGCATCTCGACCCCAGACCGCGGCTTCCGAATTAGCCTCGGCGGCTACCAGGACAAACAAAGCGAACTCTTACAAGTGGTCTTAGACAGACTGACGAGCCTTTTGATCAACCCCGATCGGTTTGATGTTTTAAAAACCGAGCTCGAAAACAGCTTACAGGACTCCTTTAAAAACCGTCCCTTCCAACAAGGCTTTGATCGCTTAAGAAATAACTTGCTGTCTTCCTCCTGGCCCGCGGATGTACAACTTGCCGAATTGGCAACGGTAACCCCTGAAAACCTTGGGCTCTGGCGAGACACCTACTTTAAGCAAGTTGGCGTTGAGGCCCTGGCAGTTGGCAACCTGGATCTCATCGCAGCAAAACGAATCCAAGACCAATTGGCCAATAGCTTAGCCATTGCATCGATCCCTGCGGCCGCACCGATCGTGACCCAAATCGAGGCGTCAATGACCGAGGTCATGGCCATCGATCATAACGACGCATCCTTGGTGTTTTATCTTCAAAATATTGATGACTCAATTCTTGAGACCGCTAAAAGCAACCTGCTAGGCCACATCATTGCGCCTGAATACTTTTCAAAACTCCGCACGGAACAACAACTGGGCTACGTCGTGTCCGCGTTTAGTCCAGAATTCGAGCAACAAAGCGGCATTGGTTTTGTCATTCAATCGCCCTCCGCACCGGCGTCGACATTGCATGAGAAAACCCTCGAATTTCTGAGCAATGAAGTGACGCGCCTGGCTGAAATGAGCCCTGACAACTATGCGCAGAACCAAGAAGGCCTGGTCGCGCAAGTGCTCGAGAAGGACAAAAATCTCGGCGGTCGGGCTTGGCGGTACTGGTCAGACCTGGATGAGGGATACCGTGACTTTGATGGGAACCAACAATTAGCGGATGCCATCCTCAGCATTGATCAAGCCAGTCTGCAGACCTATCTCGATGCGATGCTCATCAAGGCTAAAAATCAGTACTTGCTGATCATGAGTGAGGGCCGATTTAAAGAAGCCGCGCCAACGATGGACAATGCGTCCTAAAGCGCGCCGTCAGGGCAGCGAATAGGTTTCTTCGCTGCCGGCTAACAAACTAACCAGCATCAGAACGAGACATCTCAGCTTCGGCTGGCAAGGCGCGGCGCAATGACCTCAGGGCCGCAACCATCAACCTCGCGCTACCGTTACTGAACCGGCGCCGAGGAAAGCCGCCATCTGCAAAACAAGACCGCCAGCTTGCCCCGTGAAACCAATGCGCTGATCGGCTTAAAAGCGCCGCGTCGTACCTTTCAATGCCAGCAAGGTCTTAGCGCGTCAGAGCTTCAACAATTGTTTGCCAAAATTGGCGCCATCAAAGACCCGCTTCAGCGTTGCGGGTATCTGCTCGAATCCCGACTGAACATCTTCTTTGTAGACCAAATCACCTTGCTGCAACCAGGTCGCTAGCCGCGCCCGAGCGGCCGGAAACTCGCTGGCGTAATCCGTCACTAAAAACCCGGCCATCGTTGACCGCTGGAACACCAAATTAAAGTAATTTGCGGGCCCAGCTGGCAGTACCGCTTGCTCGTAGCGAGAGATGCCGCCACAAATCACCACCCGCGCATTGAGCGCAATACAGGCCAGCGCATCGTTTAAAATGGTGCCGCCAACATTATCAAAGAACACGTTCACGCCCTTGGGGCAAGCCGCGCGAATCGCCGCTTTGACGCGATCGTTTTTGTAATCGATGGCGTCATCAAAACCCAGCTCATTCACCAGCCACGCACATTTTTCTGGCCCACCGGCAATTCCCACGACCCGGCAGCCGGCAAGCTTCGCCAATTGCCCAACGATCGAGCCTGTGGCGCCGGCGGCACCCGAAACCAAAACCGTATCTCCGGGCACCGGGCGGCCCACTCGAAACAATCCAAAATAGGCGGTCAGACCCGTTCCGCCAAGCGGTCCAAGATGGGCGGCCAGTGGCGCATCAGCGGTGATCGCCTCAAGTTTCTGAGCATCCATGACCGCATAGCGTTGCCAACCCAGACTGCCCATGACTTTCGTGCCAACCGGTAATTTACTGGTATTGGATTCAATGACTTCACCAATCCCAGTGGCATTCATCACCTGCCCGAATTCAGTTTCGGCGGCATAGCCGACGTTCTCCATCTGGCCCTTCTGGGACGGATCAAAGCTAAGCATCTCAACTTTCACCATCACGTCACCATCGCTTAGAGCCGGCAACATCATGGTATGCCGTTTAAAGTCCGAGGTTTCTAGGGCGCGACCTTTTGGACTACCGTTAATTAACCACTGATCATTTTCCACACAAACTCCTACCGTCTGTTTATCTAAATTTGCTCGACTCTAACGTCAACGTTGAGGCGCGCAAGCTGACCGCCAACCGGCCTAAACTCTACTGAATCATGTCGCCGATCCGAATGATTTTCAGCGTATTGGTACCACCATGCACATTCACAAAATCACCTTTGGTCATAATGACGAGGTCGCCTGGCTCTAAGTGCGCGATCTTGCGAACCGCCTCCACAGCCAAATGATTGATCATTGAAGGCTTCATTACCGACGCTTGAAAATAAACGGGAATAACACCCTTGTACAACGCTGTAATTTCGCTGGTTCCCACTTGTTCAGCCAAGGCAAAGATCGGCAAAGAGGACTGCATACGCGACATCCAGCGCGGGGTTTTACCGGTTTCAGTGAGACAAATAACCGCTTTTATCCCCGACAAATGATTCGCCGCATACATTGCTGACAGCGCAACCGCTTGATCGATCTCACCGAATAAGGCCGTTGCTTGGTGCTGTGCTCGCTCGAGGGTGGGATGACGCTCGGCGCCCACAATCACCCGAGACATCGCTCGAACCGTTTCAACCGGATAGCGGCCGACCGCCGTTTCCGCCGATAGCATCACGGCATCGGTGCCATCCAGAACCGCGTTCGCCACATCAAACACCTCCGCTCGGGTTGGCGTTGGCGCATCGATCATAGACTCCATCATTTGGGTTGCGGTGATGGTGACTTTATTAGCAGAAATAGCCCGACTGATGAGCTCTTTTTGAACCGCAATGAGATTCTCATCGCCAATTTCAACCCCCAAGTCACCGCGCGCAACCATGATGCCATCTGCTGCGGCTATGATCTCGGAAAGCCAAGGCTCCTCTATCGCCTCAGCCCGTTCCATCTTAGCGATGATGTGCGCCTGACTACCAGCAAGCGTTAGATGCTGGCGAGCCAGGTGAACATCTTCAGCAGATTTCACAAAGGACACCGCTAAAAAATCTGTTTCTAATTCGGCAGCAATCTTTAAATCGGAAAAGTCTTTGTCAGTGAGCGCCGGCGAGGATAACCCGCCCCCAAATTTATTAACGCCTTTTAAGCCTGAAATGATACCGCCACGGCGAACAACACAGTCCGCACCGGTGTCATCAAGACGCTCGACCTCAAGCTCAACCCGACCATCATCGATCAGTAATCGGTCCTTCGGCGCAAGATCGGTTAACACCCAAGCCGCTAAATAAACTGCCGCTTGCGAACCTGCCATCGCGTCGATCATCGGCGATAATTTAAAGCGGTCACCCACCTTTAACTGCGGTTTTTGGTTGTCTTTGAACTGACCAATTCTGATTTTTGGCCCTTGCAGATCGCACAGAATCGCGACCGGTTGATCCAAACGCTGACTGATGGCGCGTACATGGCGCGCCGTCACGACATGGCTTTCAGCAAGGCCATGGGAAAAGTTCAATCGAAAAACATTAACGCCAGCTTGAATCAGGGCTTCTATGGTGCCGGGATCATCGCTCCCCGGGCCCAGCGTTGCCACGATCTTGGTCCGCCGCCACAAATCACTCACAATTTTACTCCCTAATATTTCTGTTCCTGTATGAAACGCTTGAATCCCGCGCGCCATAAAACCCCATCAACTCAATTAGTTGGGATTGTTAAATAACCAGGTTTTGGCCTGGTGCTTCAGTGCTGCGATCTGCGGCAAGCTGGCTAACAACTCTGATTTGTAATGCAAGCCACTGCCCAAGGATGCGGTTGAAATGGGGTTACGAACCTGTGCGGCGCTCGGCGTCATCACGGCACGCTCGGAAAGATGCGGCGTAAAACACAGCGGTTCTGTCGTCAATTCGCAATAGCGCAACAAATTCCCGATCTCGGCTTCTGGCGAGGTCACCAGCGCCTCATAGTCGAGGTGATAAATTTGATCTGGGAACAGGGCCTCCCAATGCTTCATCAGCGTTAAATACCCTTGCCAATAAAAAACAATGCCAGGCACGCTATAACTGTATTCATGACCCTGGGAGAAAAACTGCTTGAAAACCGACACCGCGTTATCCAAGGGGTCTCTTACAACATTCACAATCTTGGCTTTTGGGAACAGGCGTTTAATCAAACCGATGTGGAGAAAGTTACTGGGGTTCTTATCGATGAAAACAGGCAAGTTCAGTGGCCTAAAAACCGCACTGAGCCGAAGATAACGCTCGGCAAGCTCCGCGACCGCAGGCTCTTTAAGCCGCCTGATGCGCGTCGCATATCCCCCGCGCTGCTCTAGTTCCCGTGCAAAGTCGCCCATCAACATCAACTCATCGGTGGCTTCAACGTTGGAATGGGCGCTTAAAATCTGTTCAACCAAGGTTGACCCGGAACGGGGCATACCAACGATAAAAATTGGTTCGGCCGCAGTCTCGGCTGGGGTCCAGGAAACCCGATGGACAAAATCAATCAGGGTCTTAATCAAGGTCTGGTATTGATCCCCTGGAAACGGCCGAATTTGCGCGATGCCGTTATTGGCAATTTCAAACGCTGTGAAGGCCTGCGAGTGCGCGCGCGTCTGCTCCCAGTGATCGCCCAGCGCAAATTGCGCGAGACTTTGATGCCCTAGGCTCAAATCATTACTTCGACTGAGCTGGTCCAGCTTCTGAACCTCGCGATCGGTAAAGCCGTACCCTTTGAGATTGGCAAGACTCCAAAGCCCTGTGACCGATACCTTCTCAACCGAGTTCTGGGCAACGGCGTGATAGGCGGCAATGGCCAGCGCTAGATTCCCTTTTGCTTTATAAGCATGCCCTAAATTGAGCTGCAGCCGAGCACTTTCTCCAAAGCGCTCTAAACACGTCAAATAGGTTTCGATCGCGGCATCGACGGCCCCCACTTTAAGCTGAACTTGGGCAAGCGCCTCATAAAGTGCAGCCGATTCATCGCTCGGAGACTGCTGAAGTTGCTCGGTGAGTTCTTGGATACGCCCGGCATAATCTGGACTGGCGTCTGTTTGATCAACCTCTGAATCAATCGAGATCATTAGGTCTTGGCATCCTCAAGTCAGCGGCCTATTGCCCGGACAGTTGCTCGGACTCACCGTCTGGGCGTTGTGGTTGGTTAAACTGCAGCTTAACCATTTCGCGATACAAAGGCTCATGTTCCATTAACCATTGGTGCTGACCGATAGCAATGACTTCGCCCTCGTTCATCACCAAAATTCGATCTGCGTTCATTACCGTTGCGAGCCTGTGCGCGATCACAAGGGTGGTGCGCCGGTGGCGGAGCTGATCGAGGGCCGCTTGAACCAAGCGTTCGCTCTCGGCATCCAGCGCATTAGTCGCCTCATCCAACAGCAAGATCGCCGGATCTTTGAGCACGGCTCTCGCAATGGCAATTCGTTGCCGCTGGCCACCGGATAACCGCGCGCCCTTTTCGCCAAGATCTGTTTCATAGCCCTCCGGTAACCGCGCTAAAAAGTTATCGGCATGGGCAATCTTCGCAGCTTGGGTCACCGCCTGATCTGAGGCCTCAGGACAACCAAACCGGATATTGTCTTTCGCGCTGACGCCAAAAATAACGGTTTCCTGCGGCACAATACCGATAAATTGTCGAAGGGTTTTAAGCGATAACTGTTGGATTCCAACGCCATCAATCGCAATCCGGCCAGACTGGGGATCATACATTCGCAGCAGCAACTGAAACACGGTCGATTTGCCCGCACCCGATGGCCCAACCAAGGCAATCTGCTCGCCAGGTTCAATCGTTACGCTTAAGTTCTTGATCGCCCAGGTCTCTGGCCTTGATGGGTAACTAAAGCTGACCGACTCCAGCACCAAGCGGCCCGGACTTTGTTCAGGCAATGCTTCGGGCTGCTCAGGACTCAGTACTTCGGGTCGCAAAACCAAGAGCTGCCCCAAACGCTCCATCGCGCCCGCAGCCCGCTGAAGCTCTCCCCAAAATTCAATGAGCGCGCCACCGGATGCCCCAATCAGCACGGCATAAATCACAAACTGCCCCAGCTCGCCGCCGGTAATCTCTTGGGCCAAGACGGCCCGCGCGCCCATCCACAGCACCACGATAAAGGCGCCGAACAACCCCGTCATCGCAACGGTTGTCAATAATGCCCGAGCTTTGATTCTCGCCACAGCGGTGGTGAAACTGCTGGCAACAGCCGCTTCAAACCTTGCGGCCTCGGCGGGCTCGGCGGTAAACATCTGGACTGTCTGAACCGCGTTGAGCATTTCGCCGGCGTGACCGCTCGCATCTGCAATGCGATCTTGTGAGTCCCGGGACAAACGCCTAACCCAACGCCCAATGATCATGACCGGTGCAATGACCGCCGGCAACAAAACCAACAACATGAGCGTCAGCTTGAGGTTGGTAAAACCCAATAACACCAGTGCACCCAAAAACTGAATACTGGACCTTAGGACAATGGACAATCCAACCCCGGAGATGGACTGAATTAAAGTCGTATCGGTCGTTAATCGAGAGAGCACCTCACCGACCTTCGTCGTCTCAAAAAACTTCATATCCATGGCCAGCACTTGACTGAAGACCTGGTTGCGCAGATCCGCCACCACGCGTTCTCCGAGCCAATTAACAAAATAGGCCCGAGCTGCGCCAAAGACACCAATCAGCACGGCAAACCCCATGAGAACGAAAAAGTACTGATCAATTTGTGACGCGGCTTCTGATGAAAAGCCATGATCGATCACGTCCCGCACCGCCATGGGCATCACCAGAACAGCCGCCGAGGACAGCAGCAGCGCCACGAGGGCCAACACTAAGGTCCGCCAATAGGGGGTAATAAAGGGCACCAATATCAGCAGCGGTCGAATCGACTTGCTCACGGGGCGATCTTCTAAAGCGGCGTCGGTCATAGGGTTCCTGGATCACAATTCACAATGATTGTCGTTTGCGTGGCGCATTAGACCACATCCAACAAATCCAGCGAACACCCGATCAACATGCGCTGCCAGAACTTGCTCAATTGAGCCCCAAGTTTTTCCCATGCCCAGGGTTTTACAGAAAGCCGCTCAGGGTTTTATAGAAAGCCGCTCAGGGTTTTATAGAAAGCCGCTCAGGGCTGTTCTTTAAGAGCCGCTCAGGGCTGTTCTTTAAAAACCGCTCAGGGCTGTTTGTTAGGAGAGGGCTGTTTGTGACAGCCAACGAAGACGTCGGCTGCCCCGAGGTCAGGCCGCCGGCACGTCAGATCGCGCTTCGGTCACGGCAAACAACATGACACCGCCGACGGCGATCAACAGAACGAGCGAGGCGAACCCTGCCCGTTGGGAATCAAACCACTGCGTTGTCGTGGCCACGAGCAACGGCGCAAGAAAGGCGGTCACCGAACCTGACAGCCCATAAAGTCCAAAAAATTGCGTGGCTTTTTCGGGTGGGCAAATCTTCGCCATTAACGTTCGCGAGGCAGACAATGCCGTCACAAAAAACAAAGCGAATACTTGATTGATCGAGAAATAAACCACTTCGGCAATCGTTGTGAAGTACGGGAAATCCCAAACCGGCTGCGTTGAAACGGTAAACCAAAAGCCAATCTGATCGGTCTGGATCGACACCAATGCCAGCAGGATCAAACACGTCATGAGCACCGAAACCTTTAGGGTCGCCAAGGAGCCCAGCCGATCATCAATACGCCCCCCCACGAAGGCACCAATCATGGCGGACACACTGGTACACAACCCAAAGATTAAGAGCGAGATGGTATCCCAATCAAAGGTTCCAGCCGCATAGACCCCGCCGAAAACCAAAACCCCCACCATGCCATCGTTAAACAGCATTCGCGCCAGTAGATAGCGCGCAATGTTGGCGTAATGCTTGAGCTGCGAGACCGTCGCAATAACATCTTGAATCCCAGACTTTGCTGATTGCACCAGGGTCAACCCGGACTTCGGGGTATCCGGCGTAAAAATCAGCAGCGGCAAGGTAAACACCAGCATCCAGATCCCAGCGATGGGCCCAACGATTCGATCCTGTTCATGCGCCGCTTGATCAAGCCCCCACCAGGGCACTTCGGGTAAAAACCACCAAGACTGAGCGCCCGGCAAGGCGAAGGCATACAACACGAACAACATCAGCGATAGCCCGCCTAAATTACCCAACGAGAAAGCCAGACCCGACACCAAGCCTGCTCGGTTTGCGGGCGTGATCGCCGGTAGCATGGCGTTGTGGAACACTTCTGAATAAGCGAACGCAATGTTAATGAGCAGTAGTAACCCAAACCCCCACCAGAGGGTTGCGCCATCGGCATTCGGCTTAATGTGCCAAAGCAAACAGGCGCCGATACTCATGAAAATAACGGTCCCCGCGATCCAGGGTTTGCGACGCCCTTGCTTGTCCGCTATGGCACCCAAAAACGGAATGGTCAAGGCCAAGAAGGCGCCCGCCGCTGCATTCAAATAACCAATCAGAGTTTGGCCATAGACCGGGTCCCCAACCACGACGCTACTAAAATACGGAAAGAAAATATAAATGACCACCAAGATGTAATAAGGGTCCCGGCCCAATTGACCACTGGTCCAACTGAAATACCCCAGGGGGGACGCCGCCTGCGTCCCTGCGATAGAAAGTATTGATGTCGACATAGTGACTCCTTAAAAATCACGGCGCATGGTTTGCGGCGAGACGATCGGTTAACCGATGGCGCCCTCTTGGGCCCATTCAATCAACGTTTCCATACTGTACCCTAAGGCCATGAGCACCGAGGCCGTATGCTCACCAACATCTGGCGACGGTTGATTATCCCCATGACGGGTTGATCCAAATCGGGCCGGCGCCCGCGGCTGAATCATGGCGCCCGCTCTTGGGTGCTGAAACCGCTGGAGGGTTCCGGATGCCTGAATTTGGGGGTCGTTTACAAGGTCATCCCGGCGATTGACTCGGCCGACCGGAATTTCATTCTCGGCAAACAGGTCGATGATTTCCTCGGTCGTATAAGTACTGCAATCCCCATTTAATCGGTGCGACACAATCGCGCCATCACCGGTGGCACTCACCTCGTACAGATCGGCAAGATCGCCAGCGTTGGCGGCCCCTGCGCCTTCAAAACTTTGATTCCACATAAGATCAGCCCAATTGAAATAGACCGCCGTGTCGAGCATCGACAAGGCGATATGCTGACCCCCTGCGCCCCGCTCACGGGCAAACAGGGCGGCGGTCATGGCTTGGGCTGCGGTCAGCGCGGTGACCTTATCAAAGATAATGGTGCGCACCATCGCATAGGGATCTTGCCCGCCTTGCGCCTCGAGCATGCCGCTCATGCCTTGAATCACATAGTCATACACTTTCTGGCCAGCATAGGGCCCGACCTCTCCCATCCCAGAAATCGACAGATAAATGAGCGCCGGAAACCGGGCCTTTAGCGTTTCGTAATCTAGGCCGAGCCGCCTCATTTTGCCCGGCCGATAGTTTTGTAAAACAACATCGGCAGTACTGATCAACTCCTCCGCCAGGAGTCTGCCTTGAGGGTGCTTTAAATTCAGGCCAACAGACTTCTTGTTGCGATTGATTAGGGTAAAGATTGCGCTGACCCCATTGCGGCTGGCCCCCAAACCCCGAACGCCATCGCCCCATCCGGGTGGCTCGATCTTAATCACCTCGGCGCCTTGATCGGCCAGCATCACCGCTGCCATGGGACCGGAAACGACCGCCGATAGGTCGATAATCCGCACGCCCGAAAGCGGGCCTTTAGACGTTGGCGGCGTTGGTGAGGATTCTTCAGACATGCCTGCATTGGATCTCGGCAGTCAGAACGAGTCAACGCTTAATTGCCTTGATCCATCGCAGGGCCAATCGCTTTGAGGGTTCCAGGCGCTTGCAGAGATTGTTCTGACAAAGACAAAGCGGGCAAAGACAAAACAGGCAAAGACCCGGCGAGGCATCATCCGGCCAAACAGATGCTCGCTAGCGTGATGGTTTGCTCACCCCCTGCATCCCCGTTGAGGCGCCTTACCGACGCTGCCGGATTGATCTGCGCTCGGGTTTGCATCCCATAGCCATTACTCGTTAGGATCCAAAGCAGTGCTTGCGCGTAGAGACTGCCATTAAAACGCTGATGCAGCTGCTTCGAGGTTAGAACGCTCACCTAAGCGCTCGTTTCAGCATTGCGCTTTAAGGACAACCATGGCGTCACCCGGAACGACCCAACCCGACCCCGGCGCTGCCCGCAACCGGCCAAGCTGGTACTCGCATTACGTGCTATTCGTACTCGTTATCGTTTACATCTTTAATTTTATCGATCGCAATATCCTGTCCATTCTGAGCCAAGACATTCAAGCCGATCTTGGCGTCAGTGATGCAGAGATGGGCTTTCTATACGGCACGGTTTTCGCGGTATTTTACGCCGTCTTTGGCATACCGCTTGCTCGATTTGCCGACGTCTGGGTGCGCCGCAGTCTGATCTCCATGGGTTTGGTGTTTTGGAGCGCTATGACGGCCCTGTCGGGATTTGCGCGCTCGTTTCCGCAACTCGCGCTCTTTAGAATCGGTGTCGGCATTGGTGAGGCCAGCGCCTCGCCCGCAGCTTACTCAATGCTGTCGGATTACTACTCGCCCAAGGTGCGCGCAACGGTGCTTGCCATTTATTCCTCCGGCGTTTATATCGGCGGTGGTATTGGCTTATTCCTTGGCGGCTTCATCATGGAAACCTGGAATGGCACCTATCCCATTGCAACCGAGGCGCCGTTCGGCATCAAAGGTTGGCAAGCGGCGTTCTTGGCCGTCGGCATTCCCGGCATTTTTATGGCCATCTGGGTCCGCACCTTGCGCGAGCCCGTGCGGGGTGAGTCTGAAAACCTAATCGCGCCAAAGCATCCCGCGCCTTGGCACCTGCTGGGCACAGAAATGGCTAGCATGTTGCCTGTGTTTAATCTTTGGGGCTTGAAACGGGCCGGGGCATCCCTTGGGATGAACGCGCTGGCCGCGCTGCTCATTGTGCTGGTTGCCGGCGGGCTCATGCGCATCACCGGCAATATTCCACAATGGGTGGCCCTGGGTATCGGTATTTACGTGACCTTCTCGTGGGCACAATCGCTGAAACATCGCGACCCGGCGACTTTCGGAATGATCTTTAAATCCAAAGCCCTAATACTGATCACCTTAGCCTTCCCCAGCATATCCTTTGTAACCTACGGCATCGGCTATTGGACCGCACCCTTGCTGCTTCGGTTGCACGATACCTCCCCAGGGGAAGTGGGCATGTACATTGGCCTCGGCAGCGCGGTGGGCGGCCTGCTCGGCGTAACCCTCGGCGGCGTTGTTGCGGACTGGGCCAAGCAGAAACACCCGGCTGGTCGCCTAATTGTTGGCTTTATCGCGATTGCTGGCACGGCGCCCCTGGTGCTCTGGATGGTCTACACCGAGTCTTTGATGTGGGCGTTTGCGCTCAATTTTTTACACCATCTCTTTAGCGCTTCCTGGCCCGGCATCCCGCCATCGACGGCATCAGACTTGGTCATGCCGCGAATGCGCGCCATCGCAGGCGCTTACTACATTTTGATGAACACCATGATCGGTTTGGCCATGGGCCCCTATTTTATCGGGCAATTGTCCGACACCTATGCCGCAACCGGTATGAACTCCGCGGCCTCACTGCAAACCGCCATTGCCACCGGGCTGTTGATTTTTATCCCCGCGACATTACTGTTGCTGGCCGCTTGGCGCTATCTACCAAAGGATGAGGCCAGTCGGTTGGAAAGAGCCAAAGCCCTTGGCGAGCCGGTTGAACCTACAAGCACGGCTTAGTCACTGCGGAGCCAGGGCTGCACTTTATGCCCAGCCAGGCTTTTAAGGCCTGAGTCGTTGGCGATCGACGTTGCCTTTCCCTCAGCGCCCTTTGCCGCGCCTGCTTTGAATCCAGCTGTTTAAACACCTCATAACGCACCCGGAGATCATCCTAAGGGCTCAACTCCAAGTTGCTTTAGCGGTAAATTATCCAACCAACCAAGATCAACCCAAGGTCAAGCGATCACTGCCGAACCAAAAATTTGACCTCGAACTCTCAAAATAGGGCCGGGCGCGACACACCAGTAAAACCTGGTCAATGCAACAGGATTAAGCCCCCTAGGACTCTCTGCAGCTTGCGTTTCCGCGCCAGTCGGCGAGCCGGCGTCGCGCCCGGCATCGGCTTCAAGGTTTGTTGTTTTCAGCGTTAACCTTACACTGAGGGTTATCCCACAATATTGGATCGCGAGACATGAAGCTTCCTTACTTTCTGATCGATGCGTTTACCGATCGCGCCTTTTCTGGGAATCCGGCCGCGGTGTACGTGTTGTCAACGCCCATCCCAAACGACCTCATGCAAAAGATTGCCGCGGAGATGAACCTTTCTGAAACCGCTTTTGTGCACCAAGGCCCGGGTTCAACCACCCTGCGTTGGTTCACGCCCACGACCGAAGTTGATCTGTGTGGTCACGCAACCTTAGCCAGCGCCCACGCGCTTTTTACGGCCATCGATCAACCCCAAAGCGGCGTCATCACCTTCTCCTCAGCAAGCGGCGCGCTAACCTGTGAGCAAACCGCAGACGGCATCCGCTTGGATTTTCCAGCAACCCCACCGACCCCCGTGCCCCAGAATGATTTCATTCTTGAACATCTTGGCATCACCGACCCTGTGTACTTCGGCCAATCAAAATTTGACTACCTGATTCAGGTGGCGAGCGCCGAACAAGTGCAGTCGCTCACCCCCAACTTCTCGGCACTGGCAGCCGTTGCAACGCGAGGCTTTATCGTGACCGCTGAAGCGGCGGAGCCCGATCTAGATTTTGTGTCACGGTTTTTTGCACCCGCCACAGGGGTTAATGAAGACCCCGTCACCGGCTCGGCCCACTGCTGTCTGGGCCCTTATTGGGCGCGGCATCTGAACAAGCATCATTTGCGAGCCGCCCAACGATCCAAACGGGGCGGCAGTTTAACGGTTGAAGTTATTGAGGCGCGGGTCTTGCTGACCGGGCGCGCTATTTTAGTTGGTCGCGGCGAACTGCTGCTTTAGTCAGGCGCAATGTTTTTCAGTGCCCGTCGCTTTTTATCAACAAAAATTTTAACCGGGCTTTTTTATCCCTTGTTTGAAAGCGCTTTCTAACACCGCTTATACCGATCTAATCTTTCGATGCGGCGGCCATCGGCATCGGGGCCGTCACAACAATCGCAGACCAAAGGTAATAACCCGTTTGCGGCGCATCCGATTGCAAATAGACGACTCAAGAGCGGTACGTCTGGCATATGTGCGCCCAAAAGCCTCGCGAGGACGACGGATGCCTCAAACCTTTAGATTCGGGTTTGATCGCAAGCATTTAAGAACGGGTTAAAACCGTGTGACCGAAACTGCTCGCGCATTGCCCGGTTAAAAAACGCGCAGGCCCGGCGTCTACGGCAATAAGCCAACCCTTTTAACCAGCAAAATGAAAAGTCCTGTCGCACTGTAACTGATCAGCGCCAAACCCTATGCGACCCGAAACATTTCAGATTTTTGATCGTTAGGCCGCGCCTTTAGGCAAATGCCGCACCACGAGGTCCATGGTCGTTGCAGGCAAAGCACTGCGGCAGCCGGCGCGTGCACATTTGAGCAATCGATCGGATAACAAGGTCACAGTCTCGATTATCGCATTCCAAGCTGGCTATTCCGGCGGACGCGGTTTTACGTCACGGCAGCGTGACCCATTGCCGCAAGACACCTCGTCTGACAAGCCAGGCGCCCACCATCTCGCCCACCGCCGCGCTCAACCACCCCATCACAAGGCCCGTTGCCGGCTGAAACCACCCACCCGTCGCCGAGGCGCAACCTTCGGTTTTATGCTTTACTTTGCGTTCCAGTTCAGTATTTTAATTACCATGACCGACGCCCTAGACGCTGCGACCATTTTAAACTTCGATCCCGATGCCTTGCGGGCTAAATATCGGCGGGAACGGGACAAACGAATCCGGGTCGATGGCAATCAACAATACCTGGGTATCGAAGGCGACTTTTCGAATTACATCGACGACCCCTATGCGGAGACGCTCGAATCCAGAACCGCGCTCACCGACGCCGTTGACGTTGTTATCATCGGCGGCGGCTTTGGCGGTCTCATCTCCGGGGCTCGGCTAAAAGAAGCGGGCATTAAAAGTGTTCGCATTATCGAAAAAGGCAGCGACTTCGGTGGCACTTGGTATTGGAACCGCTATCCTGGTGCCGCCTGCGACACTGAATCCTATGTTTATCTTCCCTTGTGTGACGAACTCGGCATTGTGCCAACCGAAAAATATGCTCAGGGCCCGGAAATTTTTGCGCACAGTCAAAACATTGCACGCCACTATGACTTGTATCAAAACGCCTGCCTGCAAACGCAAGTCACCGGTATGCACTGGGACGAAAACTTGCGGCGCTGGCAGATCGAAACTGACCGCGGCGATGCCATGCGCGCGCGCTTTGTCATCATGTCCAACGGCCCGCTGAATCGCCCCAAACTCCCCGGCATACCGGGTATCGAGCAGTTTAAAGGCCACACCTTCCATACCAGTCGCTGGGACTACGACTACACGGGCGGTACCTCGAACGGCGATCTTGAGCATCTTCGCGATCAACGTGTCGGCATTATTGGCACCGGCGCCAGCGCTGTGCAATGCATCCCACATCTGGGCGCGGCGGCAAAAGCGCTATACGTCTTTCAACGGACGCCCTCTTCGATCGATGTTCGCGCGAACCGCCCGACGGATCCTGATTGGGAAAGGACGCTGACCAAAGGCTGGCAAAAAGCGCGGATGGAAAATTTCAATGCGCTCACGTCGGGGCGCATTGTTGAAGAAGATCTGGTCATGGACGGCTGGACCGAGATTATTCGAAACCTGATCTCTATGGCGAATTATCGCGGCAAGGGCATCGACCCAGCCGAGATTCCCGGCCTAATGGAATTGGCGGATTTCCAAAAGATGCAGCAGATCCGCGCTCGGGTCGATGACCTCGTCGATGATCCAATCACTGCCGAAGCCTTAAAACCCTATTACCGGCAGTTCTGTAAACGCCCCTGCTTTCACGACAGCTATCTTCAAACCTTTAATCGCGCAAGCGTCAATCTCATCGACACCCAAGGCCAAGGCGTTGCCGGCATGACCGAAACTGGGGTTGTGGCACTCGGTAAAACCTATGACCTTGACTGCGTTATTTTTGCGACGGGCTTTGAAGTCGGCACCGAGTACACGCGCCGCGCAGGATACGACCTAACCGGCACAGAAGGCCTAACCCTCAGCAAAAAATGGGCCCAGGGCGTTCGAACCCTGCACGGACTGCACAGCCGCGGGTTTCCGAACGTGTTTTTTATGAGCACCGCCCAAAGCGGCTTTACCACCAGCTTCCCACACGCGATGGATGAATCAGCGCAGCATATGACTTACATTATTGATCGCTGCCTGAGCGAGGGCATTGCTGACATTCAGCCCAGCCAGGCAGCCGAAGATGCATGGGTCGCAGAGATTGTGCAGCTTTCGCGCATCAGCGAGTCCTTCCAGGCCGAATGCACCCCGGGCTACTACAACAACGAGGGCCAACCCAATCCTAGGAGCTCGCAAAACAGTAGCTATGGCAAAGGCCCCATTCCGTTCTTTAGTCGCATGAAAGCCTGGCGGGAAGAAGGCTCGATGGTCGGCCTTGATTGCCGCTCATAACTGACTGATTGTGCGATCATTGCCCAACTTTCGGTCGTTAATCAGAGACAGCAGTTGACCCCTTACCCACTTCCAGATTAAATGCCGCTCCACGCGATTCGGAGCCCCTGTGGTGTTAAATCTTTTTATCGAAAACTTCATCCTCATCTTTGTCGCGATCGACCCGGTTGGGCTGTTGCCCATCTTCGCCCCCTTCACGAAAGGACTGTCCAAAGCCGAAGTCATGCAACTCACGCTGCGCAGTGGATTCACCGCCTTTTTTGTCCTGCTGGCATTTTGGTGCTTTGGCAGCACCATCTTGTATTACATGGGCATCAGCATTGATTCTTTCAAAATCATTGGCGGGTTGTTTTTGATTGTGATCGCTTATCAAATGTTATTTGAACAACGACAAGAACAGCGACAAGACACTATGGATAAGGCCATGCGCGATAGCGCGCTGTCCTCTTTAGCGACCTTTCCGATCGCAATCCCCCTCATCTCGGGCCCGGGCGCTATTGCCATCACCATGCTGATGCAGGAAAAGATTGATGCCAATCTGGAACAGCAGATCGTTGGGTTTCTACCGATCGTAATGGTCCTGGCGATGGCCGCCGCATCCCTGTGGTTATCCTCGAAAGTGGCCAAGGCACTGCCCACCTCGGTGATCGGCGCCATTCAACGGGTTTTTGGGTTACTCCTCGGGGCGCTGGCGATCGAGTTCGTGATCGACGGCATCAAAACCACTTTCGGCCTGGCTTAATTCAGCCTCGGCAAATAACCGGGCGCTGAGCTGAGCGCCTCACCGACCCCGAAACAGAAAATCTTTGATTTCAGATCGGGCCGCTTGAATATCAGTGGCTTTGACGCGATCGGTGTCGCCAACTTCTTCGGGCACATAAAAGTGTATCGGGTCGCTATCGTGATACGCGGCCCAAACCGCATCGGCAATGGCGGACGCTGGCATCAACCGATAGGCGCCAGAGGTTGGCAGACGATCCAGCATCGACAGCTCAAAAGGCCGCCCCGAGCCTTTGGCCGTTTCATTGCGAAGCATGGGGGTATCGATACAGCCAGGCAATACATCCGCTGTTCGAATCCCGTATTGCTCAAGCTCTAACGACAGCGCTTCGGTGAGCCCCTTGACCGCGAACTTGCTGGCCGTATAAACCGCCCGCATGGCATGACCGAAGGTTGCAACCGATGACGAGGTGCTCATGCACAAAGCGTTGTCGGTCGCTTTCAAGAGCGGCAGTGCTGCCCGAATGCCATGGATCACGCCAAAAACATTGACCTCGATAATGGCGCGAATGGTGGCCTCCGACATATCCTCAAGCAGGCCGCCCGGCGCAATCCCAGCATTATTGAACAAGATATCCATTCGGCCCCCGCTCCAGGCGGAAAACGCGGCGACCGCCTTAGAAAAGGCTTCGGCGTCGGTGACATCTAAGGTTCCCGTCATCACAGCATCCGACCCAATTTCCGCTTTGGCCGCCGCCAGCGCCGCGGCATCAAGATCGAACAAGCCCACGCGCCAACCGGCCTGCGCAAACCGCTGCCCGGTCGCGAGCCCCATACCGCCGGCGCCGCCGGTAATAAAAATCGCTTTTGTCTCGATCATGCTGTGTCCTGTTGTTGCGGGTTCAGTGGTTGCTGCTTTCGGGATTACTGTTTCAATTATCGTCGGCTCGACTCGAGTCGCGTCTCAGGCCCAAAACGAGTGCCATTGAGGTCGTGCTATCAAAACCGCGCGACCCAAACCAGCCGAATAAAACCCAGCGCTGCAGGGCCCATTCAATCTGGCAACCCCAACACGCGCTTGGCAATGATATTGAGCTGCACTTCCTTGGTCCCACCGGCGATGGTTAAGGATTTCTGGTAAAGCCACTTTTGCAAAGCCAAGCGCTCCTCAACATCGGCCGTTTCCGGATCCCATCGAAAACCCTGAGACCCCATTGCAGCGACCAACAACTCATCACCATCTTGAATATTCAAGGCATTGGTGAGCTTCACCGCGGAGGAGGTAAACCCTGGCGCCCGCGAGCTGAGTTCTTCAATGGCCCGGCGCTGGGTAATGCGCTGCGCATGAGAATTCATTTCAAATTCAGTGAGCCAACGCCGTAAAGCCGGGTCGGTTAGCTTGCCTGCATTTTTCGGCACATACCGTGCAATTAATTCTGGCATTTGACTTTTTTCAGACCGCCCGCCTTGGGATCCGGAGATATTGATGCCCGCATGGGTTGAGCGTTCAAATTGCAATAACCGTTTGCCGACGGTCCAACCTCGGTCAACCCCGCCAATGACGTCATCAACGGGCACCACCGCATCATCAAAATGGGTTTCACAAAAAGGCGAGGCGCCCGAAATCAATTGAATGGGCGAGACTTTAACCCCGGCTTGGTGCATGTCCACCAGCATCAGGCTGATGCCTTCGTGTTTTGGCTTTTCGGGCGAGGTGCGCACCAGAACAAAAATATAATCACAAAGGGTGGCGTCGCTGGTCCACATCTTTGAGCCATTGATCCGATAATGATCGCCTTCTTTGACCGCACGCGTACTGAGACTCGCAAGATCCGAGCCCGCGCCAGGCTCAGAATAACCCATCGCCCAGGCACCTTCGCCGCGCGCGCAGATGGGCAACCATTTCGCCTTTTGCGCCTCGGTACCGAATTCTAAAATGGTCGGCCCGATATAGTTGACGCCGCGACCGGTCAGCGGCGTGCGAGCGCCTGCGCGCTTGAGTTCATCGATCAGCACCTCGTACTCGGGTCGCTCGAGCCCAGCGCCACCATATTCCTTGGGCCAGGTCGGGACGGTCCAACCTCGAGATACCATTGCTTGCAACCAAGCCGCGACCTCTGCAGACAAGGGCACTTGGCTACTGCCGAAAGGAATCTGGCCTGGCCCGCGAGCGCCCTCAGGACAATTTGCCTCGATCCAGGCTCGGGTTTCTACCCGAAAATCTTCAATCGACATTGTCTCTTCCTCCACAACTTGGTTAAAACCCGCTCGCCACGATCGACAAACTCTGCTTAGTATCCCATTTGCAGCTGCCGCTGCAAATGATATCACTCGATCACCTACTTCAATTTAGACCGCACTTTGAAAGCCATTTCCCGGCGTATCCCGCGACGATCATTGCCTGCACTAATTGCGCGCATTGCGCCGGCAAGATGAATATCCTTACGATGCTGATGGCATTTATTGGCGAGAGGCCAGGCCGGCAATCTCGACAACGCCGGCGGCTTGCGCGCACACAAAACAAACCAGAGCGCCCCCATTCAGCCTTTCCAGCCATCCGCTGAAATCAGCTCAGCTTCGTTGACAGGCGGCAGCCAGGGCTCTCTAATGTGCTTAACCCTTGGCAATGCAGCAAAGCCTGGCGCATGGCGCAAGAACGATCAAAACCAGCATCCCTCACAACGAGCAACCCAAATGAACAATCAATATTTAAACCCAGACGATCAAAACAGAAATGGCTTGTCCGAGCGGTTACGCGGGGGCGATCTAACGGTTTCGAACAAAGAGCTACAAGATGCCTGGGCGATTGATCCGCACTACCCGGCTGCCGACATTCCGCTCGACAGACTCGATCCATCCCATCCCGCGCTCTTTGCCAGCGACACCTTGTGGGATCATTTTGCGCGGCTTCGAAAAGAGGACCCCGTGCACTATCACGAGCACAGTCTGGTTGGCCCCTATTGGTCGGTGACGCGCTACGACGACATCATGACCGTTGATAAGCACCACGAACTGTTTTCATCACAACAGCGTCTTGGCGGCATCACCCTAGGCGGTATCGCCCGAGAAGACGATGACGCCTTCGCCTTACCGATGTTCATTCAAGAAGACCCACCGAAACATGATAAGCAACGTAAAGTTGTGACCCCCATGTTCATCCCAAGGAACCTTGCCGAACTCGAGCCCTTAATCCGGCAACGGGCAGGGCAAATTCTAGACGAGCTCCCCATTAACGAAGAGTTCAACTGGGTCAAGCACGTCTCGGTAGAGCTGACGGGGCAGATGCTCGCAACGCTGTTCGATGTGCCCCAAGAAGATCGCCTGAAGCTGGTGCATTGGTCTGACACGGTCCAAAACCTGGGGGATCCAGAATTCTTTGAAACCCCCGAGCAAGGCTTCCAAGAACTATTTGCCTGCCTCGCCTACTTCACTGAATTTTATGAGGCGCGTAAAAAAGAGCCCCCAAAATTTGATTTAATTTCCATGCTCGCCCATGACGAGTCCACCAAAGACATGTCGCCCCAGGAGCTTCTGGGTAATATTATCTTGCTGATAGTCGGCGGCAACGATACCACCCGTAACTCGATTTCAGGCGGGGTCTTGGCGCTCAACAAATACCCGGCGCAATACGAAAAATTACTTCAGAACCCGGGCCTCATACCGAAGATGGTGCCCGAGATTATTCGCTGGCAAACGCCGCTCGCCCATATGGCGCGCACGGCCTTGGTCGATACCGAACTGGGCGGCAAGCACATTAAAAAAGGGGATCGGCTTGCGATGTGGTACATCTCGGGCAATCGAGACGAGTCCTATATTGACCGCGCCGATGAATTCATTATTGACCGACCCAACCCGAGGAACCACACCGCTTTTGGGTATGGGATCCATCGCTGCGTTGGTAACCGTTTGGCCGAAATGCAACTCAATGTGATGTGGGAAGAAATCAATAAGCGCTTTTCGAAAATCGAAGTCACGGGTGATCCGCTGCTCTTAACCTCAAGTTTTGTGCACGGCATCCGTGAGCTGCCGGTAACCATCCGCGGATAGCGACTGATTCATCAAGGATTCGCCGGCGGCGAATCGCTCAATCAGATTGGCAACCGCGGCACACTCGTCCTGCATGTGCAGGTGATGATGGCCCGGCACATGCACAACTGTCAGCAGGGGTTGCTCGGTTGTCATCACGACATCCAGTGATCGCTGTAGCCAATCATTGGCCAGGTCCGCCACAATCATCAAGGTCGGCGCGGTGATTTGCTGAATCAATTGTTGTAATTGGTCCCGCGTTAATTCCAACGGTCCCGAGCCTTTAATCCTAGGATCTGTGCACCAGGTAAATCCGCCGTCGACAACCCTGTGCCCGCGCGCAACAATCGCCTCAGCAGAGGATGCGCTTTGCCCGGTGGCCGCGGACAACCGGGTGCTCATCGCCGCAAGTGTTGGGAACACTTTTAACCGCGCGCCTTTCTTAAACGACGCCGAGACGGATGAGGCTAAGTGCTCGAGCGTGACAGACACGACATCCGTGCTGCAAAACCCATCAATACAAACCAAGGAGGAAACCCGGTCTGGAAATAAACCGGCAATCTGAGATCCAATTTCCGCGCCCATTGAATGCCCCAGCAAATGAAATTGGGGCCAACCAAAATGGTCGGCGACCGCCAAGACATCTCGAATATCCAGCAAGCCGGCGTAAAGCTCGTGGGGCCCGCGATGATTGGACGCACCATGCCCGGCAAAGTCCATGGCGAAAATGCGGTGATTGCGCAGCAGTGGCGCCAGTTCATCAAAACTATTGGCATTGTCTAAGTAACCATGCAGCGCGATGGTGGGTAGTCCCGTTATCGGACCCCAAAGCTTGCCTCGGATCCACTGACCGCCTAAATCGATATCAAGGGCTTCAAACATGGGTCCTTCCTTGCAGAAAAGTCGCAAGTCTATCCTCTGGAAATGTGAATTTCAGTGTATTCAGCCAAGCTGATGGCCAGGCATCACCGCTTCGATTCCTCGTTGGGGTCTATCTGCTTTTCTGCTAACGTTTTGCGAACAATCTCCGCAACCTTCAATGGGGCCCAGTATCATGAGCGACACGTCAAAATCCATCGAGACCGAAAAGCCAGCCCCGCTAATGAGCCCATTCCTGTCCAGTAACCCACCGCCGATCATACGCGATCCTTATAGCGTGCCGATCGAGGAAATCAATATGATCGATGGTCGTCTCTTCCAAGAAGACATTCAATTTGCCCATTTTGAGCGACTCCGAAAAGAAGACCCGGTTCACCTAAACGAGCTACCGGGTTTTGGGCGCTACTGGTCGATCACAAAATTTGAAGACATTATGTTTGTTGACAAGAATCATCAGATGTTTTCATCGGCGCACGGCATCACGATAGGACCTCAGATCGGCGCGCCTGAAGAGACAGGCCAACTGAGCTTTTCCAATTTCATCGCCATGGACCCGCCCAAACATGATCTGCAACGGGCAACCGTTAGCGGCGTGGTAGCACCCCCAAACTTGGCGAAACTTGAAGGCACCATTCGCCACCGCGCTGGCGAAATTCTCGATAACTTGCCCGTTGGTGAAACCTTTGACTGGGTTGACCGGGTATCGATTGAACTGACAACCCAAATGCTCGCGACCTTGTTCGACTTCCCATTCGAGGACCGCCGAAAACTGACCCGCTGGTCCGATGTCGCGACCGCCCCACCCGGCACTGGAATCGTCGACACCGCCGAGCAACGACGCGATGAATTATTGGCGTGCTTGGCTTACTTTACCCGGCTGTGGAATGAGCGTGCGGCGCAAAGCGAGCCCGGATCAGACCTGATCTCGATGCTCGCCCATGGCGAAAACACCAAAAACATGGCGCCGCTAGAATTCCTTGGCAATCTTATTCTGCTCATCGTCGGCGGCAATGACACCACGCGCAACTCTATTAGCGGTGGCGTACTGGCGTTAAACCAAAACCCAGCCGAGTACGACAAGCTTCGCGCCAAGCCATCACTCATTCCCAACATGGTTTCTGAAATCATTCGCTGGCAAACTCCGCTGCCCTATATGCGGCGTACCGCCAATCAAGACATCGAGCTTCGCGGCAAGCATATTAAGAAAGGCGAACAATTGCTGATGTGGTATCTGTCTGGCAATCGCGATGATGAGGTTATCGACCGGCCGAATGATTTCATCATTGATCGAGATAACGCCCGGCATCACCTTGCCTTCGGATTTGGCATTCATCGCTGTATGGGCAACCGATTGGCGGAAATGCAGCTACGGGTTGTTTGGGAAGAAATTCTTAAACGCTTTCAGTTCGTTGAAATTGTCGGCACGCCCAAACGCCTGCGATCCAGCTTTGTCCGCGGCATCACTGAATTACCGGTTCGCGTTCATCCCCATTAAGGAAGCCGATCGATACCGTGCCCATTGCCTTTGAACCCATAAGCCCGCAGCGGGTTACAGTGCCAGGACCCGGCGAGCGCCACAATCTAGTGCAGCAGACACTGAATCGCACTCCGGCGGTTTCAGCCCCCTTGGTATGAGCTACCTTTTCTGGACAAGCCTCATCCTACTGCTCGCGACCGTCGGCTATCGGGCGCTGCAGCGTGCTTTACGGCTTGACCGGTTTAAAGGGCATTTTCAGGCGCTCTACCCGCCATCAGAGACCGTGACTTGGCTCCAGCGAGCGGGTCAGCGCCCCTTGCGCGCGCTCATTTACAAACCACCCAATTGGCAAGCCACCGACCGAAGGCCTTGCGTCGTGCTCTTTTTCGGCGGCGCCTGGCGCGTCGGAAGCGTTTGGCAATTTGCACCGTTTGCCGACCGCCTGCGCGCGCAGGGCGCGGTGGTTATCCTGCCGGAATATCGCATTAAAAGCCGAGACCGCAGCACGGTGTTAGAGGCGATGGAAGATGGGTTCGCGCTTATGGACCAGATCAGCCAATCAGCCGATTGCCTCGGCGTTGATCTCGCGCGGGTCTGTGTTGGCGGGGGTTCAGCCGGTGGCCATTTGGCGGCGTGGATTGCAACCGGGGCGCACCCCAATGGGCCTCAGACACCACAGGCTCTCAAGCCCGCCGCACTGCTACTACTTAACCCGGCAGTGAACTTTCCGATTGATCAAGCCGCTTACCAAGGCTATAGCCAGCAGCAAAAGTTTTCAACCCGCGGCCTGGCCAAACTCAGCGCGCTGGACCCCATGCCACACATCGAACCGGGTCATCCTGACACCCTGATTCTGCATGGAGACCACGACCAGCTGGTACCCGTCGATAAGGTCAAAGGTTACGCGGCCGCGCTGCAACATCAGAACGTCACGGTGACCCTGAAAATCTATCCCGGTCGAGCGCACGCGTTTTTTAACCAGACCGTCAGCTCTGATGATTTTGAATCCAGTTGCGCAACCCTGATTGATTTCCTAGCTGAGCGAAGCCTTTTAGGTTCAGCCGCCGTGATACGCCCCTCAGAAACCTTCTAGATCAAGTGGGTCGGCGCTTGAAATCCGCCTAGGCGCTCGGCCAGCAACTCGGTAAAGCCAATGGTTTCAAAATCACAGAAAGGCCCACCCATGGCCTGAAGCCCAATGGGCAACCCATCGTCAGCAAGCCCCGTTGGGAAAACCGTGCTCGGCAGGTAGGCATTGACCGCGAGCCCCGCCCAAAACAATTGCTCAAAATACCCTTGATCAACCCCATCGATTGCCAACGTGCGCTGCCCAAATGGCTGATGATCATGGACAAAGGCCGTGCTCGCCATCTGCGGACAAACAACGATATCCCAGGCGTCAAAGAAGTCATCCCAAGCCGCCCTGAGCTTTTCACGCTGTCCATTTGCACGAATCCAATCCCGGTGCGAGAGCACCGCCGCGCGGGTAATGAAGGCGGCCCGACTGTGATCGCCTTCATCCAGGTTATTTGCTCGATGTTGCATGCGGGCCACACCTTCGGCATCCATCCCGGAGGTCATCGCCGAATTCAATAAAGTTTGGTAGTTTTCATGCGCCCTCACCGGATCAAAATCCGGACGCGCCGTATAGGAGACCGTGGCACCGGCGGCTTCCAGCTCAGCGCCAACCGCCAGCGCGCGGGATGATACCGCCGCACTGACCGGCGCAACCGCATCCGTTGCCCAAACGACCACTTTAAAGTCTGACAGGGCTTTTTTCACCGCAGGCTTCAACGACAGCTGCCAACCCTTGGCCTTTCGCTGTCCGGGCCCAGCCATAATGGACAGGGCAAGTCTTAAGTCGGCCGCGCTGCGAGCCAACGGCCCGCACACCGAAAGATCCCCCTCGGGGAGTCCTGAGAGTAATTCGTGGCCCTGCATGGGCACCAACCCATAGGTCGGCTTATGCCCGTAAACACCGCAAAAATGCGCCGGGTTACGAATCGAGCCACCAATATCGGACCCGGCTTCCAAGGCCGAAAACCCAGCGGCCAAGGCCGCCGCGCTGCCCCCTGACGAGCCGCCCGGGGTTCGGGTCACATCCCAAGGGTTACCGGTTACGCCATAGATCGGGTTGTAACTTTGAAAATCCGCCAGATCGACCGGCACGTTGGTCTTCCCTAGAAAATGGGCGCCGGCTTGTTTGAATCGATCGACAATCAGGCCATCTTGGTTTGCCAGGTTGTTGCGAAACCGCGCCAAACCCCACGTGGTAGGCGTGTCGGCAAGCACGTAGGATTCTTTTATGGTCATCGGCACGCCATGCAAAGGGCCTAGCCACTGGCCCTCGGCCGCCGACTGATCGGCGACAATGGCCGCGGCCCGAGCGGCCTCGAAGGTGCGGACGACCACGGCATTAATCTCACCATCCAAGCGCTCAATACGATCGATAAAATAATCGGTTAAGGCAACTGAGCTGATTGCCCCGCCTCTGATCTGTGCTGCCAATTCCGTTGCGGAAAGAAAGGCCCAATCTGTCATGCGTACCCCTCGCTGATAATCGTTTCCAACATCCTCCTCTAATTCGCGGGCGTCGACCAGTCCAAATTCAGCGCCCACAGCCCTCGCCAAATCCGTTCGATCCCTACGACAGCGGGCTGAGGCAGCAGCGCGCCGTTTTGATTGCCTGGGGCTTTTGAATTCAAGTCAGAGAACTGCGCCGCAGCCAATGCTTAACCTTAAAACCCAGCTTCCCGAGCTTCAATTTTCTCAAGCATTGCAACGTCGAACGGGGCGTAGCCCTGACTGCCTGGCAACAAGGCATAAACAGGGTCTTCAAAGGCTCGAACATCATAGGCCTGCTTACGCAATTCACCCTTCACCATTTTGAAGGTTCCGGTCACATCAATATCGGGTTGAATTCGAACAAACAGCGGCACCGCGTAGGCCGGCAACTCTGCCCGCAGAAAGGTTGAAAACGCTTCCAGATCGAGCGCAGTCGCCCCGTCCTGCAACGTCACAGCCGCCATCCCCGCACGGCCGTCGGCACCGGGGATCTCAACGCCAAAGACATTACAAAACTTGATCTGGTCAAACCCGTTGATGATCTCACCGACCTCGTTGGTGGAAACGTTTTCAGATTTCCAGCGAAAGGTATCGCCGATCCGGTCGACAAACTGGTAATGCGGATACCCAAGGGTAAAGCCGACATCGACCGTTCGCATCAGGTCACCCGAGTTAAACCATTCATCGTCGGTTTCAAGGGCCGATCGCACAATTTTCTTTTCGGTGGCTTCAGGATCGGTATAGCCCTCGAACACGGTGTCTTTGGTTATTTTTCCGAGCAACAATCCCGGCTCTCCCGCCTGGACGAGCACGCAGTGACCCGCCGCGTCCCGAACGATTTCGTCGTTATCAACATCGTATTCAACCAGCGCCACCTCTGCCGACGTCATCCCAACAGTGCAATCTCGATTCATTAAATTCGCGAACGCAACATTGCCTTCAGAGGCGCCATAGAACTCCGCGACTCTTTTGATGCCAAAGCGCTTTTTAAAGCCAAGCCAGACATCCGGACGCATGCCATTACCCATCATCGAGCGCAGTGGGTTTTTATGATCACCCGTTTGCACCTCGGTGTTCGACAAGTACCGACACAACTCGCCGATATAGACAAACAAGGTGCAGCCATGCGCTCGTACCTCAGGCAGAAAATTCGAGGCTGAAAACTTTCGACGGATGAACATGCTGGCGCCCGAGACCATTGCAGCGCCCGCACCGACCATCAGTCCCGTTCCGTGATACAGCGGCAGGCAAATATACATCCGGTCTTTTTCGGTGCACTTAAACCCGGCCATGGCAGCCATGTCGGCACTGGTGAGATAGCGGCGATTAGATAGGACCGCCGCTTTCGGCAGACCGGTTGTGCCCGAGGTAAAGATGTACAGCGCAATTTCGCCCAAGGTTATGAGGCTGGTTTCTTCTGGGTTTTCAACGCTTGCTCCGGCGGCGCCTTCAGCCAAATCCTTCGCCCAGTTGCTTGCTGGGTCGAGCCCACTATCCGCTATCTCAAAATAGTCTTCGCCTTCAGTAAGATCCAGTTCCGCTTTAATCTCGTTCAGTGCGCCTGACACCTCACTGCCAAAAATACACTTCTTTGAGTTGGTCACGGTAATACAGTGGATTAAGGGCTTGCCGGTTAAGTTGGTATTGATGAGGCCCGCGGTCACGCCTATTTTATTAACACCGACCAGCAACGCCAAAAATTCGATTCGGTTTTCCATGATCACACTCACGGTGTCGCCGCGCTGCACGCCTTGGCTTTTCAAGTAGTGCGCATATTGATTCGCCAGGGCATTGAACTCCGACCAGGTGACCTCCTGGCCTTCAAACACAATCGCGGAGCGATGCCCGAACCGATGCGCATTGGCCTCAACCCGCGCGCCAAAGCAATCGGCAACGGATGCCGGACGAGGGACCATGCCTTTTTTGAGTTTCAGGAGCGTCGGCATTTCAGACAACACCGAAACAACATCAATCATTCCCATTCTATAACCCCTTTTTTGACTTGCTTAGATGGTACAAGACCGAAGGACTTAGGGCTACCGCTCGGGAATCTCCCGCTCACTCGAGGCGCGGCGTCAGCCTCAATCGAAAAGTGATGCCCTAATTTGATCAACCAATGCCTCTGGCGAGGCGGCAATGTCGACCGTCAAGGCATCGATGGGGGCCTCAAGCGTTGCCAGCTGGCTTTGCAGCAGCTCTGGCGGCATGAAGGCATGCTGCCGCGCCAACAACCGCGCCTGCAGCAGCGCTTCAGAGCCTTTGAGAAAAACCACACGGACCCCGAGCTTTTGGCCGACCAAGATCTCGCGGTATTCGTGCTTCAATGCCGAGCACGCGAGCACCACGCCAGCATCTTGGCGCGCGGCGCGGGCGGGCAGTTCAAGCGCCGCGCCCGCCGTCGACAGCCAGCCGTCAATAACCGTGCTCAAGGTCCTAAGCCACGGCAGCCGATCCGCATCGGTTAAAGGCGCACCACGGGCCATTTTTTCGACATTGTTTGGCGGGTGATAATCGTCGGCATCGACAAAGGACCAATTGAGCCGCTCGGCCAACAATTCACCGATCGTGGTTTTTCCGGACCCCATAACACCCATCAAGAGGATCACTTGGGGCGACATCGCGGTCATCACACCGCCCTCGAAGGCGTCTTGCTGACGCCGCAACTTAAAACCGGACACACCACTTGACTGATCAATGTCATGACCGACACCTTGAAGCCAATGACTTCGAGAAAACGCCTCATCATAGGGCCTACTTTATTCATATCTTTGAGCGCCCTATTGTGACATAACTGCGGAGACACGGCCCCGCTGCACTCGAAGCAAGGCTAGGTTGAACGATCCTGAACGCGCCTTGCCATGAACCCAATCGCGGTCGGTTTTAGCTTGGCATCTGCGGCCCTCGGTCGCATTACAACGCATCTTGCTTAAGGAGAAACCCAATGCTTCAGAACCTTTTTGATTTAACAGGCAAGGTCGCCTTAATTACCGGTGGCAATGGTGGCATCGGGCTTGGCATGGCGGAAGGCCTGGCCTCGCAAGGCTGCGAGGTTGCGATTTGGGGCACCAACCCAGAGAAAAATGCCCAAGCCCTCGAGGTGCTTTATCAATATGGCCCCAAAGTCTCGGCCGAGGTTTGCGATGTCTCGGACCCCACGGCGGTTGCGGACTGCTTTGCTTCAAGTCTTAAAATCCACGGCCGAGTCGATGGCTGCTTCGCAAATGCCGGCGTTGGGGGTCGAGCGACGGCCTTTGACGAAATGACCCAAGCCGAATGGGACCGAATCATCGGCGTCAACCTAAACGGCGTGTTTTATGTTTTTCGATGCGCCGCACAACATATGAAACAACGCGCTCAAAAAGGCGACGCCTTCGGACGCTTAGTTGGCACCGCAAGTCTTGCCGCAATTTCCGGTCAAGCCAAGGGCCAACATTACGCGGCGACCAAAGGCGGCTTGATTTCGATGGCCAAGGCCTTGGCGGTTGAATATGCCCGCTTTGGGGTCACCGCGCACACCTTGCTACCAGGGTGGATCGAAACCGCCATGACCGAATCCACCTTCGCGTGGGACAGATTTACCGACAATGTCATGCCTAGAATTCCGATGCGGCGCTGGGGAACTGGGGAAGATTTCGCGGGGATCGCGGTTTATATTATGAGTCAGGCCAGCAGTTACCATACCGCTGAAACCTTTTTGATCGATGGTGGTTACGCCAATTTTTGAGGTCCGGGCTCGACCCTTCGGCGCAGGTCCGCCGTTAAGACGTTTAACGCTTGTTGCGATTAATCGAGCAACCGCGCAGCCTTTTTGCTGCGGCCCGCGACCGCCGCCAGAGGATGGCGTTGAATGCGAACGCTCAATACAACCGTCTTTTGGCTTTGTTGGCCCATCCTGATCTTAAACTGCGTGTGTTACTTTTCCTTGCTTCGAGCGGGCCGCGCCTTGACCCCAGATGAACTCAGGTTGATTCAAGACGCCCGCAGCGGGGACAACCCACCCGGATGAGGCCAATGTGCCTTGGCCAGGATTCTTGAGCCCCATTTGGGCGTAACTTCCGCCAACTTCGTCTGATCCAACTCAAAACTGACAGAAGCCTGTGCTACCCTTTTTTGAGCCAGTCGCTATGATTAACCGCTTTGCGGCAATCACTTTGGTCGAGGCGAAAGCGCAACCACAAAAGCGTAATAACAACCCAAAAAGGTGTCTCTTATGAGCGCAAACACTGAGCAGCTAAGCTTTCGCGAGAAGGTCGGATACGGCCTAGGCGATGGCGCATCCAACTTCTTTTTCCAAACTTTTAACGTTTTTTTACTCTACTACTACACCGATATTTTTGGCCTCTCGCCCGCAGCGGTCGGCACCATGCTGCTTGTGACCAAACTGGTTGATGCCATTACAGATCCCGTTATGGGGATCATCGCTGATCGAACCAACAGTCGCTGGGGCAAATTCAGACCCTACCTGCTTTGGATGGCCGTTCCCTACGGGCTGTGTGGTTATGCCATGTTCGCGAATCCGGAACTCTCGGATTCTGGGAAACTGGTTTATGCCTACGTGACCTACACGCTGATGATGCTGGCCTATACCGCGATTAATGTGCCATATTCTGCGCTCATGGGCGTCATCTCACCGGTTTCGATCGAGCGCACGAAAGTCTCGAGCTACCGGTTTTTCTTCGCCTTCACCGCAGGTTGGCTGATTGTCACCTTTGTTCGACCCTTGAAAGATTTATTGGGTGGGGGCGATGAGGTGCTGGGCTTTCAATTAACGATGGCGATTTTTGCAGTCTTGTCGGTCATCTTTTTCTGGCTGAGTTTTGCGCTCACCAAGGAACGGGTCGTTCCGCCGCCGAAGCAAACAACCAACGTTAAATCCGACCTCAAAGCGCTTCTGAGCAATGGTCCTTGGCTGATCCTGTTCATCGCCGGTATCTTAACCCTCATGTCGATCGCCGTTCGGAGCGGCGGCACCATGTATTACTTCAAATACTTTATCGGGGACGATGGCGGCGTGATGTTTCACCTGCTTGGCCTTGATTTCGACAAAACCAGCGTCTTTATGTCTTTGGGCCTTTTGGCCATGCTGGTGGGCATTACCTTCACAAAAACCCTTGCAACTCACTTTGAAAAACGGACTCTGATGATTGTCCTGTCGATCGGCAATGTGGCCGCCTCCATTGGGTTCTTTTTCATTCCGGCGGACCAGTACTGGACCATGGTCTTGGTCAACTGCATTGGCTCGGTCATTAACGGTCCGACGCCAGCCATCGTCTGGGCCATGTACGCCGACAGCGCCGACTACGGCGAATGGAAAACCGGTCGACGCACCACCGGTTTGATTTTCTCCGGTATTCAGTTCGCTCAGAAAATGGGCCTCGCGGTTGGCGCAGGCTTATCCGGCTATATCCTGGCTTGGTATGGCTTTGTGGCCAATGAAGTTCAAACCGAGGCCACCATCATGGGCATCCGCTTGATGTTCACGATTTTCCCAGGCGTGCTGGCAATTCTCGGCACCATCGCCTTTTTCTTTTACCGCCTAGATCGCTCAATGATCAACACGATCGAGTCGGAGCTTAGTGCTAGAAATTGAATACCAGACTGGCGCCCGCTACCCGCAAGGTCTAGCGGGTTTAGCAGGCCCTTTGCACGGCAGAATTTTGGCTTTGACTAACCGGTCATGACGCCTTGATCAGTTGCCGGGTTTAAAAAAAGGCGCGGGGACCGTGAAGACGTGATCGCAACAATCCAAAGTTCAGTCGCTGTTAATTTGATCCTGAGGTTGTCCGGGTTTGCTTCAGGCCCTAACATCTTGGCGCCGCCGTCTCTATC
>TARA_B110000238_G_scaffold200731_1_pt1 | contig 40309 bp, 36 predicted proteins | sample TARA_B110000238 | Tara Oceans TARA_B110000238 (sample SAMEA4397569) | marine metagenome | biome: Polar Biome; feature: [SRF] surface water layer (ENVO:00010504); material: water (ENVO:00002006), including particulate matter (ENVO:01000060) such as... | depth 5 m | reverse complement strand
CAGAAAGAATGTACAGTTAGGCTGTAGTGAAATCAGGTAAACTCTATGCGGTGCAATGCCATGTATACCAGGATTAAAGGGCTTCTCGTCTTTTCTTGGGGGGTAGGCAGCTTGAGATAAAGGGTAACTTTTATACTAGATAAATGATAGCACTCATTTTGAGAACAGAATCCGGCTTATGTATAATTACTGATTTAAAGCCGACACTTAGGTGTCGGCTTTTTTTATCTTTGCATTATGATTAAAATCTTTGTTTTTATAAGTTTTCCATTTTTATTGTTTTCTCAAGATACTTTATTACCTCTTGTAATTTTAGATGATGTAATAATTTCAGAAGAAAGAAATGGTTTTAGTGTTGAAGATTTTATTAACTATGTTAAAAAAGATACTACATTCTATAAAGGATTTAAGCATATGAGGTATTTTCAACATGATTTCAAAGGAGAGTTAAATATATATAATAAGCAAAACAAAAAAATAGGATCTTTAATTAAGCATGGAACACACTTTTCAGATAATTTAAATGCTTATATTATTTATGATACTTTGTACAGTTCTGGAAAAATATTTAAAAGAAATGGAGAATATAAATATTATACTCCAAAGGCTTTAGATGAGGTTTTCTTTCCATCAGATACAATACCTGTATCATTAAATATTAATATAAAAGAAATTAATAAAGGAAGCGATAGTCAGAACATGAGAGATGCGAAAACTATTGGGTTTTCTATAGGGACAGATAATATTGAGCAAAATAAAGGAGGTATTAAAAAGAAATTAGCCATTTTTGATATTGACATGCAGCAATACTATAATTATCTCATTAGTGATACCTTGTATAATGGATATCCTTGTTATATTTTTTCTGTTACAGTTAAAGAAGATTTGTCAAAGAAGAAAAAGGAAAAAGCACTAGTAAGAAAGGTTATCTCTTTTTTTGACAAAGAAAACCTTAATGTTTTGTTTAGAGAATATAAGTTTATTTATAAAAATTGGCTTTTAGATTTAGATATCAGCGTTATTGTAAATATGGATTATGTTAATGATAAGCATGTTCCAATGGAAATTAATTATAATGGTTTTTGGAATGTAATATTTTTTAAATCTGAAAAAGTTGATTTTTCTCTAAGCCTTTCAGATTATAGTATTGATTAGATTTTATTTAATAAGATGTAAAATAATTGTATTTTTATTTTGTAATGTAGAAAAACAGATTAAATTTGCAATCAACAAAATTAAAGATTTAAGTTATGCCAAAAAGAACGTTTCAACCATCTAACAGAAAGAGAAAAAATAAACATGGTTTTATGGATCGTATGTCCTCAGCTAATGGTCAAAATGTTATCTCAAGAAGAAGAGCTAAAGGTAGAACTAGACTAACTGTTTCTGATGAAATGGGTCACAAATAATTTTGAAAAAGAAATTAAATAAAATTAGTGTTGCTTTAGCAACACTTTTTTTTTGTTTTTTTATTAAGAAAATGTTAAAAAGTACTATGAAATTACATTTATTTTTCTTCGTAATTCTACTTGCAAAAAATGTAATTTAGCAAAAACCAACTTTAAGAAATGCCAAAAAATAATTCTATAAAATCAGTGTTAATAATAGGAAGCGGGCCTATTGTGATTGGTCAAGCTTGTGAATTTGATTATTCTGGTTCTCAAGCATCAAGATCATTAAGAGAAGAAGGGATTGAAGTATCTCTCATAAACTCAAATCCAGCAACTATCATGACAGATAAAGTAGTTGCTGATCATGTTTATTTAAAACCTCTTACAACTGAATCAATTATTGAAATTCTGGAAGAAAGAAATATTGATGCTGTTTTGCCAACTATGGGAGGACAAACTGCTTTAAACTTATGTATTGATGTTGATGAAAAAGGAATTTGGGAAAAATATAATGTTAATATAATTGGAGTCGATATTGATGCTATTCATATCACTGAAGATAGAGAGCAGTTTAGAAAGTTGATGAAAAAGATTAATATTCCTGTTGCTCCAGCAAAAATAGCAACATCCTTTTTACAAGGAAAAGGGATTGCTCAGGAATTAGGATTTCCTTTAGTTATTAGGCCTTCTTTTACTTTAGGTGGTAGTGGAGCTTCATTTGTGCATACGAAAGAAGAGTTTGAAGATTTATTGTCTAAAGGCCTTCATGCTTCCCCTATACACGAAGTTTTAATTGATAAGGCAGTTATTGGATGGAAAGAATATGAGTTAGAATTATTACGAGACGATAATGATAATGTTATAATCATTTGCAACATTGAAAATCTTGACCCTATGGGTATTCATACTGGAGACTCAATAACTGTTGCTCCAGCAATGACATTATCTGACACTACTTATCAGAGAATGAGGACTTTAGCTATAAAAATGATGAGGTCTATTGGTGATTTTGCTGGTGGCTGTAATGTTCAGTTTGCTGTTAGTCCAGATGAAAATGAAGATATAATTGCAATTGAAATTAACCCAAGAGTCTCAAGATCTTCAGCACTGGCATCAAAAGCAACTGGCTATCCTATTGCAAAGATTGCTGCTAAATTAGCTATTGGATATACACTAGATGAACTTAATAATCAAATTACTAAAAATACATCAGCCTGCTTTGAGCCAACATTAGATTATGTTGTTGTTAAGATTCCAAGATGGAATTTTGATAAATTTAAAGGATCTGATACTACTCTGGGATTACAAATGAAATCTGTAGGTGAGGTTATGGCTATAGGACGTTCATTTCAAGAAGCATTGCAAAAAGGCTGTCAATCTTTAGAAATTGGTAGGAATGGATTAGGAGCTGATGGAAAAGAATTAACTAATCAAGATGAAATCTTACATAAATTAAAATATGCTAGCAGTGACAGGATTTTCAGAGTATATGATGCGCTAAGAATTGGTATTCCAATTCAACGAGTGCACGATATTACTAAAATTGATTATTGGTTTTTACGTCAAATTCAAGAACTTGTTGTACTTGAAAAGGAAATTAAGAATCATTCTATTAATAAAATACCATCCTCATTATTGCTTGAAGCTAAAATGAAAGGTTATGCAGACAGACAAATTGCTCATTTGGTCAACTGCTTAGAAAGTGAAGTTTATAATCAAAGAAAATTATTAAATATTAATAGAGTTTACAAGTTAGTAGATACTTGTGCTGCTGAGTTTACTGCAGTAACTCCATATTATTACTCTACTTTTGAAATGGACAAGGAAATAGATGGTGTTAGGTCCACGGAAAATGAAAGTATATCTAGTGAAAAAGAAAAAATTATTGTTTTAGGTTCTGGCCCTAATAGAATTGGTCAAGGTATAGAATTTGACTATTCTTGTGTACATGGTGTACTTGCTGCCAAGGAGTGTGGTTTTGAAACTATTATGATTAATTGTAACCCTGAAACAGTTTCTACTGATTTTGATACTGCAGATAAATTATATTTTGAGCCTGTTTTTTGGGAACATATTTATGATATTATTTTACATGAAAATCCTGTTGGTGTGATCGTGCAATTAGGAGGACAAACAGCATTAAAACTTGCAGAAAAATTAGAAAGATATAATATTAAAATAATGGGAACTTCCTATAAAGCTTTAGACGTAGCTGAGGATAGAGGAAGGTTTTCAGAATTATTAGTTAAACACAATATTCCTTTCCCGGAATTTGCTGTAGCAGAGACTGCTGAAGAAGCGATAACAATTTCTAAAAACCTAAACTTTCCTATACTAGTTCGTCCCTCTTATGTTCTTGGAGGTCAAGGAATGAAAATTGTGATTAATGAGCAAGAATTAGAGCATCATATTGTTGAACTATTAAAGGATATTCCTGGAAATAGAGTTCTACTTGACCATTATTTAGATAATGCAATTGAAGCAGAGGCCGATGCAATTTGTGATGGAGAAAATGTTCATATCATTGGAATAATGGAACATATTGAGCCTTGTGGTATACATTCAGGAGATTCATATGCGGTATTACCAACTTTTAATTTAAGTGATAATGTGAGACAACAAATTATAGATATTACTAATAAAATTGCAGTAGCTTTAGAAACCGTTGGTCTTATTAATATTCAATTCGCTGTAAAAGATGAGGTTGTATATGTAATTGAAGCTAATCCTAGAGCTTCTAGAACAGTCCCTTTTATCGCTAAAGCTTATGATGAACCTTATGTTAATTATGCTGCTAAAGTAATGCTTGGAAAAAATAAAGTTACAGATTTTGAGTTTAATCCTAAAAAAGATGGGTATGCAATTAAAGTTCCTGTTTTTTCATTTGATAAATTCCCTAACGTTAATAAAGAGTTAGGACCCGAGATGAAATCAACAGGAGAGAGTATTTATTTTATTGATGATTTAAAAGATGATTACTTTTTAAAGGTCTATTCAGAAAGGAATTTATATTTAAGTAAATAAATGTTAGTTGGATTATTTAAGTTTTTATTTTGGTTTTTTGTAATTTCATACCTTATAAAGTTTTTAGGTAGAATCTTTGTTCCAATATTTTTAAAAAGATTTTTGAATAAATCTTCTCAGAGATTTCAACAATATCAAAATACGAAACCTAATAAAAAAGAAGGTGAAGTCACTCTAGAAACTAAAAAATCTTCTTCAACTTCTACTTCAAAAGATGTTGGCGATTATGTCGATTTTGAAGAGGTTGATGAATAAAAAAAAAAAATGAATTTTACTAATATTAAATCTCATGCAGTAGTTATTTTTCTATTTGCATTGATTTCTTTTACATATTTCTCTCCATTAATTGAAGGAAAGAGAATTGATGGTCATGATATTAAGACTTGGATTGGAATGTCTAAAGAAATTAGTGATTTCAGAAATAGTACTGGGGAAGAGGCTTTATGGACAAATTCTATGTTTTCTGGTATGCCTGCATATCAAATCTCAGTTAAATATTCTTCAAATTTAGTAAGATATATTGATAAAATTATAACTCTAGGATTTCCAAGGCCAGCTAATTTATTATTTCTTTATTTAATTGGTTTTTATTTATTATTACTGTCTTTAAAAGTTGATTATCGTATTGCTGCAATTGGTGCTTTAGCTTATGCATTTTCATCTTATTTCTTTATAATTATTCAAGCTGGTCATATGACTAAAGCTCATGCTATTGCATATCTGCCAATGGTAGTTGCTTCAGTTATTTATACTTACAGAGGGAAAATGTTACTTGGTGGTGTATTAACCTCTCTTGCTGTAGCTTTAGAGTTATATAGTAATCATCTACAGATAACTTATTATCTTATTTTAATTCTAATATTTATTGGACTTTATCAATTTTTTAAAGATTATAAATTAAATAATTTACCCTCTTTCTTTAAAAGGTCATCAATTCTTTTATTAGCAGCTTTATTAGCTTCTGGAACTTGCTTTACACGTCTCAAAACAACTATGGATTATGGTAAAGATAGTACTAGAGGGAAATCCGAGTTAACAAGCAATATTAATAATAAAACAAGAGGTTTAGATAAAGATTATGCTACACAATGGAGTTATGGTATTGCAGAAACAATGACATTGTTGATTCCAAATTTTCATGGCGGTGCTTCTCAAGGGGAGCTTAGTACTGAATCAGAAACCTATAATGCTTTTAAAAGAAATCCAAATGCAAAGAAAATCATAAAAAGCTTACCTCTTTACTGGGGAGATCAACCAATTGTTTCTGGTCCGACATATGCTGGATCTATTGTTATTTTCTTATTTATTCTTGCTCTGTTTATTGTGAAAGATAGATTTAAATACTGGATTCTCTCCCTAACTTTCTTATCCATAGCTTTAGCCTGGGGCAAGAACTTTATGCCTTTAACAGATTTTTTCTTAGATTTTGTTCCGGGTTATAATAAATTTAGAGCTGTTTCTATGATCTTAGTAATAGCAGAATTTACCTTGCCACTTTTAGCTTTTCTGGCATTAAATAAATTTTTGTTTTCTAATGAAATCTTAAAAGAGAAACATTTATATTTAAAGAAATCATTTTTTATTACTGGAGGGGTAGTATTGTTATTTGCTTTGGTTCCTTCAATGTTTTTTGATTTTGTTGGAGTTAATGATACAGTTCTGGCTAGCAATGGTTGGCCAGTTGATGCATTACAAAGTGATAGAGCAACAATGCTTAGTAATGATGCTTGGAGATCTTTTGTATTCATATTATTTGTTTTTTCTGTACTATGGTTTTTTGTTAAGAAAAAACTAGATGTTAAAAAGACTATACTAATTGTTGGTGTACTTCTATTATTAGATATGTGGACTGTTAATAAAAGATATTTAAATAACGATAATTTTATAAGATCTAGTAAAGTTAAAGTTCCTTATAAACCTTCTCAAGCAGATAATTTTATATTACAAGATAAAGATCCAAATTTTAGAGTATTTAATCAATCTGTCAGTACTTTTAATGATGCTAGTACTTCGTATTTTCATAAATCTATTGGAGGCTATCATGGCGCTAAACTTAAGAGATATCAAGAATTAATAGATGCTCATATTAGCAAAGGGAATATGAATGTGTTAAATATGCTAAACACTAAATATTTTATTAATCAAAATGGAAAGGTAAACCGTAATAGCCAATCTCTTGGAAATGCTTGGTTTATAGATAATATTGAGTTTGTAGATAATGCTGATAATGAAATCTTAGCTTTAAACAACTTTAACCCCAAAAATAAAGCTATAGTTGATATTAAATTTCAATCACTTGTAAATGATTATGCTAAAGATTCTCTATCAATAATTAAATTAAATAGTTATAAGCCTAATTTTTTATCTTACTCAACATCATCATCTTTAAATCAAATCGCAGTTTTTTCTGAAATTTTTTATGATAAAGGTTGGAATGCATATATAGATGGAGTTTTAGTTCCTCACTTTAGAGCAAACTATATTCTAAGAGCACTAAGTATTCCTAAAGGGTCTCATATTGTTGAATTTAAATTTGAACCTTCTGTTTTTAAAATAGGAGAAAATATTTCTTTGGCTTCTTCAGTTCTTTTAATAATATTGTTAATTTTTGTTTCTTTAAAGGAACTTAAATTAAAATGAAAAAAATATTAGTAATTTCTTATTATTGGCCTCCTAATTCAGGATCTGGAGTACAAAGGTGGCTTAAATTTAGTAAGTTTCTTCCTTTATTTAATTGGCAACCAATAATTATTACTCCTTCTAATCCATATTCAGAATTATCTGATTCTAAATTAGAGAAAAATATTTCTAGTAATATTCAGGTTGTTAAATACCCTATTTGGGAACCATACTCTTTAAAAGATAAGATCTTTGGTAAACGAGATCAATCACAAAACTCTGGTTTAATTTCTAAAGATAATTCACTTAAAAATAATATCTTTAAGTGGGTAAGGGGCAATTTATTTATTCCAGATCCCAAAAAGTTTTGGATAAAACCTACAGTTAACTCCATACTTAAAAAAATTAAAGAAGAAAATATTGAATATATTGTTTCAACTGGACCACCTCATTCCATGCATCTTATTGCATTAGAAATTAAAAAGAAAATCAATAACATTAAATGGATTGCTGACTTTAGAGATCCCTGGAGTAAGCTGGATTTATTAGATGATTTTAATTTATCTAAAAATTCAAGAAATAAACATGAAAGACTTGAATTAGAAGTTTTATGTAACGCTGATGTAACATTAACAGTAAGCGAATCCTGGGCTAAAGATTTTTTACAATTAGGTGCTAAAAATGTTAAAATTATTACTAATGGTTACGATAGTGAAGATTTTAATGATTTTAAATCAAAAGAAAATAATAAATTTATTATTGGACATTATGGTATTTTAAATCATCTTAGAAACCCTAGTAATTTATGGTTTACTTTAAATCAAATATGCTCTGAAAACTCAGATTTTAATAGTTTATTAGAAATTCATCTTTCTGGTAATATTGATAAAATAATTATAGATGAAATAAACTCATTTTCTTTTTTAAAAAATAAATTAAAGTTACTTGGTTATTTAGATCATGAAAATGTAATAAAGGCATATGCATCATCTTCCTTATTATTACTATTGTTATTTAATTCTGAAAGTGGAAAAGGTAATTACCCTGGAAAATTATTTGAGTATTTAGCAACGAGAAAGCCGATATTAGCATTTGGTCCAGAATCTAGTGATGTTAAAGTATTATTAGATCAAGGCTATGGCGTATATCACGACTTTAATATTTCTAATAACATTTTAGAAAATTCTATTTTAGGTTTTTTCAATAAAACAATTAATTTAAAGACAGTTGAAGATCAAAAATATTCAAGAAAACACTTAACATCCGATCTTGTTAATCTTTTAAATGATTTATAATGGGTATTATTAAGAAACAAAGTATTAGAAACTCAATTATTTTTTACATTGGAATGTTTATAGGAGCTATTAACACTATTTTAGTTTACCCTAATGTATTTAATGAACAGCCTGAGCACTGGGGCTTGATTCAGCTTTTAGTTGCTTATGCAATGGTTATATCAACCTTTTCATCATTTGGCTTTCCTAAAGTATTAATTAAGTTTTTCCCAATTTTTAAAGATAAGAGTAGTTTAATTGGAATATCCTTTCTTTTACCTTCAGTAGGTATTTTTTTATTTCTTTTAATTTATTATTTTTTTAAACATCAAATTTTTGATTTATTAAATATTGATCCTTCACTTCAGGAGAATTTTATTTATATCTTTATTTTAGTTTTTTGTATCTCAGCATACGATATACTTACATCTATTTCTAGATCACATCTTGATGCAATTACTCCTGTTATTTTCAATGAATTTTTTCTAAAAATATACACTTTTATTATTTTAGTAATTCATGGGTTCAAGTTTGTTGATTTTAATCAATTTTTATTGCTTTATATTACTGGTTATTTTTTTAAATTATTATTATTATTATATTTCCAATTTGCTAGTGGAAGAATATCTTTTTCTTTAGACTTTAGAAATCTAGAACTTAAAAAAATTCTCACATTTGGTTTTTTTGTTTTCGCTGGAGGACTTTCGATAATTCTTGTTACTCGACTTGATATGCTAATGATTGGATATTTGATGAATTTAGAGCATGTTGCGTTCTATACTCTCGCATTTTTTATTGGAAATGCCATAGCTGTTCCTGGAAGATCCGTAATTACAATTTCAGTTCCTTTATTATCAAAAGCTTGGGAGGAAAAGAACTTGAAAGAAATTGCTACTATTTATTCTAAATCTGCTATAAATCAATTTATTGTCTCTGGTTTTTTCTTTATTCTTATTTGGTTAAATATTGATGATATTTTCTCTTTACTTCCTGAGAAGTTTACTAATGGAAAATGGGTAGTTTTTTACATTGGTATTGCTCAATTAATAAATATGTCTTGTGGAGTTAATGGTGCCATTATTGTTAACTCTGATTATTTTAGATATGATTTATATACTAATATTATTCTTTTAATTATTACTATAATCTCTAATCTAATATTAATTCCTTTATATGGCATTGATGGTGCAGCAATGGCAACTGCTATTTCACTAATGTTATTTAATTTTATAAGGGTAGGGATTATTTATTTTAAAATGCAAATACAACCTTTTACTAAAAAAACATTAATTACATTTTTAAGTCTTTTGTTAACTTATTTTTTAGTGAATTTAATTCCGGTTTCACTTAATGTATATATTGATATAATAATTAGATCAATAGTTGCACTAGTTATTTTTATGCCTTTATGTTTGAAACTAAACTTATCGGTTGATATTAATCAATTATATATACAATTACTTAAAAGAATTATTTGAAAATTGTTTTAATTGTCGCAGATACTATCCACAAGTTTTTTAAATATTTAAATTCATTTTCTGTTCGGAAATAGCTAAGTATTAGATTAATAGGGATTTCAAAAGTTTGTTTTATTAATTTTCCAAATACTAAAATATATGATTTAATATTTTTTTCATTTAACAACCTGCTGTTAAATTGGATAGCACTCAAACTTATCCTTTCTTTTACATATTCTTTTTCCATTTTAAACTTTGCTTCAAAGTGAATAATACTCATTTCAGAAATATTATAAAGTTTCACATATTCAAGCTGTTTTAATATTCTATAAAATAATTCAGATTCTTCGCCAAGACCCAGGTTTTTTCCTTTCATACCTAAATTTGTATTAAAGTTTCCTGCCTCATTAAATATTGTTTTAGGAATACACATATTACCGCCAGAGAAACCATCATTAGCTGTAAGAGTGTCTAAATATCCATTTTCGTCCTTAAAGCTTCTGATAAAATATTTAGGATCTATCCATGAAGGACATTTTACTTCAAAATTAGGATATATAGGTCCCCCATATATATGTTGTTTTCTTTCCTTTTTAAGCTCACTTAGAAGTGCATCTAACCATTTATCACTAATTGTAGCATCATCATCTATAAAGGCCAGGTAGGTCCCTAAAGCTACTTCAATTCCTTTGTTTCTTGCAAAACTTAGTCCTTGTTTTTTTTCTAAATAATATTTTATAATATTAGATTTATGATCTTTTATATATTGCTTCGTATTGTCATTGCTATTATTATCAATAATAATTAGTTCAATGTTCTTTTCTTTTATCTGATTTAGTATTGAGTTAACACATAATTCAAGAAATTTTACTCGATTATATGTGCATATAATGATACTTAGAACCATTTTTTAATTTTATTAATGATTGATTCCTTTTGACTCTTAAGCTTGGTATTATGTTTAAATTCTTTGTCAATACTTCTTTGATGTTTGTAATTTAAAAAGTCTAATATGTTATTTTTCCCATCTTCTGAGTTTAAGTCCTGAATAGTCCATATTTTAATATTTTCTGGATATTTTTTTGATAAATTATTGGTTTCCTGAAGATATTCATCCCAATATTTTTCTAAAGCTTCTTTTTTGTTTTCTATATTATATTTGGGATAGCAAGGATCCCATTTATCATCAAAATGCCATTTTTCACCATTATGCTTAAACCAATGATTTCTACCTTCTGTCTTTTTTAAATAACTTTTAACTACTTCTTTTTTATCTCTAACCATAACAATAACTCTAACATTTGGGTGTTTCTTTATTATTAAGTCTATATAAGGGAGAAAATACATGCCAGTATCTCCAATATATTCATTATTTTTTTCTAGATTTAATAGAAAATTAAGCCAGCTTAATAATTCTTCTTCATCGTTATTCCACTTTATTAGTTTACGTAACTTATGTGAATCAAGTCTTCCCTCATGTAACATTTGTACAGAGCGTTGTGCAGAAAGAAATTTTGACAGTGATACACTTCCACATCTTCCTGTTCCAATAGATATTATAAGTTTTTTTTGCATTTTAAAAATTAATTAAACTGTAATCATATTTTTCAACCTCGCTATTATACAAATCAATTATATTTTTGATTTTATGTCTTGCAAATATATTCTTACTTTGTTTTTGCCAAATTTTAAAATATTTATCATTAATACCTTGCTTAATAGGAATATCAGAAGGCATGATCTTTGTATCTAAAAATTTAGAGATAGAATTTAGAACTTGTTCTTGGTTATCAATTAATTCTTCATATTTAATATTAAGAACATTTTTAAGCTTGATACTATCATTATTGAATGTTTCATGACATAACAGCCAATGTTTTATTAAATCTTTTAATGATGTTTTTGACCATTTTTTCGAGGCTAAAGATGTGGCTATAGGATGTCTTGTTAAATTTATAAAATAACTATTTGGAAACATTGCTTGTAAAAACTTAGTCCTAATAATATTTGGCGGAGATTTCTCTAAAAGAAATTCTTTTTCATTATCCCAATATAGCGACCATTGTTTGAAAAGTTTGATTCTATTTTCTTCTGTAACTAAATTAGAATTTTCATCGAGTTTTGCTGAAGGATCAAATCCAAATCTTCCTACACCTCCGAATTCATATGCTGGTTTATATATATTTTGTACATGTTGTCCTTCATCTTCTATTTTATTTGTGTTACTTAAGCCAGAAATATTGTTATTTTGTTTTAGTATCTTATATAATAATGATGTGCCACTTCTGTGTAGCCCAGAAATAAAGATAATTTTTTTCTTGTTCATCAATTTAAAAAGTTTTGTTAATTCCAATAAGCCATCTCATATTTATATAACTATCTTCTTGTTCAGGAATGACATTTAATATAAGAGGCAAATCTAGTCTAATAGTAAGCGGTCTAATTGTTTCTAACGGACCAAAATTCCTGAATGAATATGTAAATCCTAGTCCTGCATCAGCTCTTACATCTATCAAAGCTTCGTTAATATTATTTTTTTTAATACTTTCATTTGTAATTGAACCTGCATCAGCGAAAATATATGAACTTAGATTTGTTTTTCTAAGAAAATTAGGAAGGTAGTTGGTATAATCAATTTCTATATTTATTGAAGCACCAGAGGAGCCTTGATAGTTAAAAGTTAACTCTCTATTCTCTATATCAGGAACTAAATAACCTGCATACCCCCTCAGGTTTAATCCGCCTCCAGCATGAAAATGATTTGTATTATTCTCAAAACCTACATAATCTTGTGGTATAAATCCAGTTGATCTTGTGTATTTACTATTCATTAATTCTTCATTATTAGCTCCAGCAAGATGCAGCATACTTTCCTTCGCCCAATTATCTCCCGAGCCAATTTGCATAAATAATCTACTCTTAATTTTTAGCTTATTAATCCTTGTTGAATTGATATTAGAAAAAATAAATTTTTGATAATCATAATCAGAACCTATTGCAGAGCTTTGAAGACTTAAATTAATAGATCCTTGACCATTTTTATATTTATACTCTTTTTTTAAGCTTACATCTATTCGGTTATTTAATTTTTGAGTATCCCATAATTCTGGGTAAAGTAAATAGTTTTCAGATTTTGTTCTATATAAACTCAAAATTTTAATTGATAGCGTGTAGTTCTTTTTAAGACTATATTTATTAAGAGATAATGAATTTACATATAGTCCCTCTAAAAATTCTGTATTTAAGTTTACTCGGGTATTTAAACTTATATTATCAATATTAGAATTATAATTAAATTTATAAGAATAAGTATTATAATTTTCACTATTTGATATATCATTTTGTTGTAACAGCGAAGTATTTATCCATGCTGAAGCATCAAAAAGATGATGATGGATTAGGTAGCCTCCTTTAATATTAAATCCAAGTTTCATTCCATCATAATTATTCCACCATATGTCAGGCCTATATTTTACCTCATATTTTGTCCAATCTGAAGATTGCCAAAGGTTATGATCAAAAGTATATGAAATGTTATTTTTTGAATTATTATCTGGCATATATGCATCAGCTAGTCTATTACTAGGGTCAATAATTACTTCTTTTATACCTGTTGGTACTTCTAATTCAACATTGTATTCAGGATATAATAAATCCCAACCATGCCATTTTGCTAGTATTGTAGCATCGGTTTTTTTTATAAACCAAGTATTAGGAATGTGATAGTTGTATACTTTTAAATCGTTAGAAATAATTGTGAAATCAATAGGCATTTGCATTCTTGATTTTCTTTTAAATCTGATGTTAAATTTATCTCCTCCTTTATTTTTTGTACTAACAGAATAATCTATTCTTTTTTTAGATTCTAACCATTGATCAAAGAACCAATTCAGATCAACTTTAGTGTACTCAATAATAGCGTCTCTAAAGTCATCTGTATATGGGTGTGCAATTTTCCATTTAGCAAAATAATACTTCATAGCATTAAGAAATAGATCATCGCCTAAGACATATTGAAGGTTATAGAGCATAGCAGCAGTTTTATAGTATACATGTCTATAGCCTCCACCGTGGCTTAAAGCACCATTGAAGCCATCAGAGTGAGTTGAAATTACAGGATCATGAAATTTAGTAGCATCTCTCATGTATGAGTTGTAAATTTCTGAATCAATTGCTTTTGTAGGCTTGTGGAATCTTTTTTTATACTTATTTTCTGGAATATCTTCTATTACATAATCTCCATCTATTTTTATCATAGCCCAAGCAGTTAAAAATTGAGTAAACCCTTCATCTAGTAAAGCTCTATATGTTTCATTATTACCAATTTGTCCAAAGAACCAATTGTGACCAATTTCATGTGCAAGTAAATCTCTGTATCCAGGGTCTGAACCTCCATCTAAGGTAATCATTGGATATTCCATTCCATCTCTGGCGTCAGCAACAATCATTTTATGATAAGTATACATACCAATATCGTTAGAAAAAACTTCAATAACTTTTGCCGAGAAATCAGCAGCATTTTGCCATTTGCTTGCATGTGGTTCTTGAGCTAAAGAATAGCAGACTTTATTTTTCCACCAGGATTCTCCAATTCTATATGTTGGGTCAGCAGTAAATGCAAAATCATGAACATTTTCGGCATGAAATTTCCATATTTTTCTCTCATTTTCATTATACTCAGTAATAACAGAGGGTAAGGATCCCCATTCTTTATTTTTAAAGTTTTTAATGTCTAATTTTGCTCTTAAGTCTTTTGGAAGAACTTCATCTCTGTTTAATAGAAAACCAGTAGCTCCAACAACAAAGTCAGATGAGAAGTTTAGTTCTACATCAAATGATCCAAAATCTCCATAAAACTCTTTTCCTAGATGCTGGTCAGTTGTCCAGCCAAATTTAGCATCATAAACAGATATTCTTGGATACCAATGAACTCCGTTATAGTGTTTAAATCCCCAAGAGTTATAAGTTTTCATTCGTCTACGTAAACCTCCAATATCGAAATATGTTTTGAAATTAATATTAAAAGTTACGCTTTCACCAGGCATTAATGATTCTGTTAAAAAAACTTTTAAAATAGTATTATCTAGTTCTGTTTTAAGATCTAAACCTTCACTCGATATTTTTTCAATTTCTGTTCCAAGCTTTTGAGCTTCGTACTTGCCGTATTTTGGAGAATTTCCATTTTGTTTTTGGAGCTCAGAAAGATAGGAGTCAGGCTGAAAAGCATTCTGGTATAAGTGAAAATATACATAATCTAATTTATCAGGAGAATTATTGAAATAAGTTAGTACTTCTTCAGCACTTATTATATCAGTTTTTTCGTCTACATAGGCATTAATCTTATAGGAAACATCTTGTTGCCAATAATCTTTATTTGGAGTTTTATTTTTCCAATAGTTTGGGTTATCTAAATTTCTGTAAGTATCAGGCCTTGACAATGCATCATAACTTGATTGTGAAAAAAGAGTAATAGAATAGAAAGATAATAATATGATTAAATATTTATTCATAGTTTTATAATTGTTGTTTTTCTTTAATTTTTTTTGCATTTCTAATACTAGCATCTATTTCAAAACCAGTTAATAGGATAATTGCGTTAAAATACATCCATAATAATATGATTATAAGTGTACCAATAGACCCATAAATTTTGTTGTATTGAGCAAAGTTATCGATATAATAACTAAAACCTAATGATGTCAGAATAATAAATAAAGTTGCAAATATTGCTCCTGGAGAAAATGTCTTCCATGTTTTTTTATGTGAAGGTCCCAGATTAAATATTGTAGATATTACTAGAAATAACATGCTAATCAAAATTAGCCATTTAGCAGAGTTAAATAATATTTTTTCATTACTTTGAATGAAGTTGTAATCTATTAGATAATTGATAGTAATCTTTCCAAATATTATTAAGCTTATTGCTATAAATAACATTATCGCTAAGGCTATTGTTAGCATTAGTGATAGTGCTCTTTGTTTAAGTATTGATTGAGTCTCTGAAATATGATAAGAGGCATTGAATGCCTCAATTAATGAATTAATCCCATTAGTTGAAAAATATAAAGCTAAAATAAAACCAATAGATAATAATCCTCCTCTTTGATTATTTATTATGTCATCTAAAGTTGTAAAAGTAATTTCACTAGTTGATGGAGGTAAAATATTTATAAGTATTTCCATTAATGTTTCTTGGAACCCACTTATAGGGATGTATGGTATTAATGTGAACAGAACAATAATTGAGGGGAAAAATGCTAAAAAAAAATTAAATGCTAAAGATGAGGCTCTAGTTGTAATTGCTCCTTCAACTAGACCTATGTAAAAGAATTTTGCTATCTCATAAATACTAAGCCCACCTAGACCAATTGGTTTTATTGATTTAGTTAATTTTATGATATCAAGTTTTTTCATTCAGCTTTTAGACTTAAATCAAAGTTTTTTGCTGAATGAGTAATTGCCCCAACAGAAATATAGTCAACTCCACATTTTGCATAATCCAAAATATTATTAGTATTTATATCTCCAGAAGACTCTGTCTGACATTTATTGTTAATTAAATTAACTGCATTTGCTGTTTCAGCTATACTAAAGTTATCTAAAAGTATTCTATCTACTTCAGAATATTTTAATATTTGTTTAACTTCATTTAGATTTCTTGCTTCAACAATAATATCTAATTTTTTATTATTTTCAGAAAGATATTTAATTGTTTTATTTATAGCATTGTCAATACCTTGGGCATAATCTATATGATTATCTTTTATCATAATTTTATCATATAGACCAAATCTATGATTATATCCTCCTCCTAATTTTACTGCCCACTTTTCAAGATGTCTATTTAATGGAGTTGTTTTTCTAGTATCTAGAATCTTTGTATTAGTAGATTTTATTAATTGTGATAATTCATATGTTTTGGTAGCAATCCCACTCATTCTTTGCATACAATTAAGTACTAGTCTCTCAGCTTTTAGAATAGATATTGCATTACCGTGAACATGAAATGCAATATTGTTTTTTGAGACAATAGCTCCATCATTAATATGCTGTATAAATTTAATTTTACTATCAACGACTTTAAAGATCCTCTCAGCTAAACCTATACCAGCAATTATACCATCATCCTTTATGAGAAGTTTAGCTTTACTGACACTATTTTTATCAATACAGGCTAAAGAAGTATGGTCTCCATCTTTTATATCTTCTTGTAAAGAGTTTTTAATAAAACTTTCTAGTTCTTGTATACTCATGAAAAAACAAATTATTATTATTGCTCAAAAATACAAAATAATGAAGATTTTTCTTTTATCAGTAGGAAAGACAAATTCTCACTTTATAAAAGATGGAGTAGCTGATTACATAAAGAGATTAAAACACTATACTAATTTTGAAATTATTGAATTAAACGCAATAAAAAATAGTAAAATTCTTTCGAAAAGTCAACTTTTAGAAAGAGAAGGTCTACTTATTTTAAAGAACATTCATAAAAATGATTTCTTAGTAATATTAGATGAAAAAGGTAAAAATCATTCTTCAATTGAGTTTTCAAATATTATTAGAAACTATCAAGTCTCTGGAAAAAAGAAAATTTATTTTGTTATAGGTGGGGCTTTTGGTTTTTCGGAAGAAATATATAATCGTTCAAACGAGATGTTATCTTTGTCTAAAATGACATTTTCTCATCAAATGATTAGATTATTTTTTGTTGAACAACTCTATAGAGCCTTTACAATATTAAATAACGAACCTTATCATCATAAATAATGAAAATAGTATTTGCCACAAATAATTTAAATAAGCTTACTGAAATAAGAAGTATTGTTAGTAATAATATTGAAATATTAAGTTTGTCCGATATTAACTGCCATGAAGAATTGCCTGAAACACATGATACATTATCAGAAAATGCCAATGAAAAAGCTCGTTTTGTTTATGATAAATATGGCTTTAATTGTTTTGCTGATGACACAGGTTTAGAAGTTATATCTTTGAATGGAGAGCCAGGAGTTTATTCGGCCAGGTACGCTGGGCCCGAATGTGATGCTGAAAATAATATGAACAAACTAATAAATAAATTAGATGGTCATGAAGATAGAAGTGCTAAATTTAGAACAGTAATTTCTTTAATTATTAATGGTACTGAATATTCTTTTGAAGGATCGTGTAGTGGAAAGATAATTGATAAGAAGATTGGTGCTAAAGGTTTTGGATATGATCCAATATTTATACCCGATAATTTTAATTTAACTTTTGCTCAAATGACATTAGAACAAAAGGCTTTAATAAGTCACAGAGCTCTTGCAGTACAAAAACTATTAGCTTTTTTTAATTTATATGAGAAATAGCTGTAATTATTTCTTTGGGGAGAAAGGGCTTTAAATCACCATTATTTTTTATAATATCTCTTATTATCGTTGATGAAATATGAGAATATTTTTTAGAGGTTAAAAGTAAAATTGTTTCTATGTTAGGCTCTAAATCTTTATTGTGATCAGCTATTCTCTGTTCAAATTTAAAATCATCTTTATCTCTTATCCCCCTGATAATATGAGTTGTATTTAAATCTTTACACTGATCAACTGTAAGCCCTTTAAATTGTATTACTGTTATTTTTTTATTTTCACTATAAACTGACTCAATCCAATTTACTCTTTGTTGTTGAGAGAAATAAGTCTGTTTTTCTGAATTTTGACCGACAGCAATATAAATATGATCAAATATATGTAACGCTTTGGTTACTATTTCTTGATGACCTTTGCTAAAAGGAGCGAAGGATCCTGGAAAAATTGCATGTTTTTGTTTAGCCATATTTTAAAGATTATTTTTTATTTGAAATATACTAAAATATACATTTCCATATTTCCTAGTTTCTAAATTTTTATCATTGAATATTGTATTATTATCATGCTCTATTATTAAACAACCCTCATTATTTAAAATATTTCCTTCTAAAATTAAATCTTTGAGCTCTTTATAGAAACTGCTATTATATGGCGGATCAGCAAATATAATATCAAATTTTAGGTCTGTTTTTTGTATAAAAGAAAAAACGTCAGAAAAAATAGTATTAATATTTAATTCTAATTGATTATTAATTTTTTGAATAAATGATGTGCACTCAATATTTTTATCTACAGCATAAATACTTTTAGCATCGCGTGAAGCAAATTCGTAGCTAATATTTCCTGTTCCAGAAAATAAATCTAAAATATTTTTCTCCGCAATATTATATCGGTTATTTAGAATGTTAAATAAAGCTTCTTTTGCTCTATCTGTAGTTGGTCTTACCGGAAGGTTATTAGGAGCATTAATTTTTCTTCCTTTATATTTACCTGATATTATACGCACAGAACTTGACTAAATAGAGCAAAGTACTCTTGATTTTCTAATTGATTAATCTCTTTAATATAGGTGAATTCTTTTGGTTTATTTCCATATTTTACATTTCTTACATAATCATAAATAATCTTAAAATAAGAATCTGTTACACTTCCATACAAATATATTGGAACATCCTCAGGAGATAATTCTAGCTGTTGATAGGTGAATAATATGTAATATAGAATATCTTCTTTTGATGAAAAATTAAATTTATTTTGGAATAAAGGGGATTGATCATTAATGATAATAATATTCATAAAATCATCTTTCAAATAAATGTTTACAGATAAATCTTTTTTAATATTTTTTAAAAAGGAATCAATTAAAATAGAACTTTGAGATTTTATTTTTGCACTTGGAAAATAATTGTTAATTGTTTCATTTAAATCAGAATTAATTGAATACAGATTAGTTATCTCACATGCTTTTATATTATCTTTAAGTATAACATCTAGAACATTATCATTAAGTGCTAAAATTTCTTTAGAATCAATTGTTTCTGAAATCTCTTTAGGTACCAATGTATTTGGAAAATTAACTAATCCTATTGATGTTGTTGAGTATTTTAAAGATAGTTCAGGGTTTTCACTTATTATCTTTGATATTTCGCTGAATTCACTTTCTATTTTAAAACTTTTCAGGAGACAATAGTGAAAGTTTTTAATGTTTAATATGCAATAAGTAAAGGTACTATTACTTATTTGAATGGATAAATGATATTCTTCAGATAAATCAGAAATAAAAGATTTATCGTGAAAATTAATAATTGTATTATTCTCCCCAGTTTCCATTTAATGATGCTTCTGTCATAGAACCTACTTTAAGTAAATTATCTAAAACATATTTTTTGTTTTCTGCATCTAAGCCAGTCAAAACATCATCATAAGTTGCAGAGATTTCAAATACTTGTACTGCAACTTTTCCTTTTTCAATTTCGCCAGCATCAATATTGTAATCTAACTCTGTAAATGGAACTTTTGAAATATTAATTAAATCTAATGGGAATTGATTATTTCTGCTATTTAAATAATTATCATCAAAAATAGATTCATTTGCAGCAATAAAAAAGGTATCTCTTTTAATTAAGCCTAATTCCAAGGCTCTCTCGTCTGTTAGTTGTACTCCTTTAATAATTGTATCTGGTGTTTCTCCTTCAGACTTAATAATTGTAATTGAATCATTATTTAGAAAATCTATTAATGAATTAAAGTCGCTAGCAAATTCACTTTTTTCTTTTTTAAATGCTATTTGAAGAGTTCTTAGGTCTTTTAATTTTTGAACATTTTCAGCAATTCTTAATTTTGCTTCTTTGTTAAATACAACTTCACTATCTATACTGTTATATACAAAATATACCAGTAAGATATTTAATGGAATTAATATTAGAGCAATCTTTTTAGCATTCATATTTTTAAATTTTGATATGCAAATCTACAATTTTTGATTAAATTAAAGTTAAATGTTATTTCTTTGTAGTAAATTAGTTATCATGTTAAAGTTTCTTTCTGCGTTAGTTTTTAAAATTTTAGGTTGGTCTGTAGTTAATCATTGTCAAATCCCTGATAAATGCGTTATTATTGCAGCACCTCATACTTCTAACTGGGATTTTTTAATTGGCAGGTGTTATTGGTATCTAAATGATGTAGATGCCAAATATTTTATTAAGAGTGAGCTTTTTTTACCTTTTCTTGGTGAATTAATAAAGTTAAATGGAGGTATTCCTGTTTATAGAAAATCAAAAAATAATGTTGTTGATCAAATGGTTAATTATTTTAACAATAATAAAAATTTCATTCTGGGAATGTCGCCAGAAGGAACAAGAAAAAAAGTTGATAAATGGAAAACAGGTTTCTACCACATTGCTTTAAAAGCCAAGGTTCCTATAGTATTATTAAAATTAGATTATTCAACTAAAGAAGTTGGTGTTTTTAACCTTTTTCTTCCAAATGGAAATTTTGATAAAGATATGTTGTTTATTCAAAATAAATATGAAAATTTCAAAGGAAAGAATTTAAAAAATTATAATAAAAAAATATTTTAATTTTTAATAAATTGTTAAAAACATCTATTTTAATTTTTGTTTTTAATCATTTAAAATATAATCTATAAAGTATCTTTGATGCTCTTAATTATTAAATAATATGTCTAAAGAAAATAACACTGATATTTCTACTCTTGAACAAGCCCAAGAAATGGGACTCTTACCGAAAGAGTTTAGTAGAATAGAGGAAATTTTGGGTCGAGTACCTAACTTTTGTGAGTTAAGTATTTTTGCTATTATGTGGTCTGAACATTGTTCTTATAAAAACTCTATTAAATGGCTTAAAACTTTACCTAAAGAAGGTCCTAATATGCTCGTTGAAGCTGGTGAAGAAAATGCTGGTTTAGTTGATATTGGTGATGGTTTAGCATGTTGTTTTAAAATAGAGTCCCATAATCACCCTTCTGCTTTAGAGCCTTACCAAGGTGCGGCTACTGGAGTTGGAGGTATAAATAGAGACATCTTTACAATGGGAGCAAGACCTATTGCTCAATTAAATTCACTCAGATTTGGTAATATTGATTTAGATAGAACTAAATGGTTAATTAAAGGAGTTTCAAAAGGAATTGGAGATTATGGTAATGCTTTTGGTATCCCTATTGTTGGAGGTGAAGTTTTTTTTGATGATTGTTATAATACTAACCCTCTCGTAAATGCTTTTTCAGCAGGAATTATGAAAAAAGGGGATATGATCTCTGCAACTTCTTCTGGTGTTGGTAACCCTGTTTTTATTGTAGGTTCAAGAACTGGTAAAGATGGTATTCATGGGGCTTCCTTTGCTTCTAAGGATATTACTGAAGATTCTGCTGAAGATTTACCTGCTGTACAAGTTGGTGACCCATTTCAAGAAAAGTTACTTTTAGAGGCTACCTTAGAGCTTGCTCAAACTGATGCTGTAGTTGGGATGCAAGACATGGGAGCGGCCGGTATTACGTGCTCTACAAACGAAATGAGTGCTGCAGGAAAGCATGGCATGAATATTTATTTAGATAAAGTGCCTACTAGACAAGATAATATGAAAGATTGGGAAATTTTATTATCAGAATCTCAGGAAAGAATGCTAGTTGTCGTTGAAAAGGGAAAAGAAGATATAGTTTATGAGATCTTTGATAAATGGGATCTTTCTTGTGAAGAAATAGGGGAGGTAACTTCAGGTGAAAGAGTTAAATATTATATGGATAATGTATTAGTTGCTGATGTTCCTTGTGATGATTTAGTTTTGGGTGGTGGAGCTCCAGTATATGAAAGAGAATATAGTGAGCCAGAATATTATCAAAATTTTAAGAAGTTTAAGATTAATGATATTATTATACCAAATGATTTAATAGAGGTAGCTAAATTCTTAACTGGACATCATAATGTAGCTTCTAAGAGATGGGTATACGAACAGTATGATTCAATGGTTGGTACTGCTAATATTTCTACAAATAATCCTTCTGATGCTGCTATTGTTAATTTAAAAGGAACAGATAAAGCTTTAGTAATGACAGTCGATTGTAATGCACGAATGGTTAACGCAGATCCGGAAGAAGGTTGTGCAATGGCTGTTGCTGAAGCAGCAAGAAATATAGTTTGTTCTGGTGGCGTTCCTTCTGCTATAACAAATTGTTTAAATTTTGGAAATCCTTATAACCCTGAAGTATATTGGCAATTTGTTGGTTCGATAAAAGGAATGTCTAAAGCATGTAGAAAATTTAGTACTCCAGTAACTGGAGGGAATGTTAGTTTTTATAACCAATCAACAATTGATAATAAAGAAGTTCCAGTATTCCCCACACCAACAATTGGAATGTTAGGTATAATAGAGGATAAAAAATATATTACATCTTTGGACTTTAAGGAAAGCTCAGATCTTATTTATTTATTAGGAGAATCTTTAAATGATATTTCATCTTCTGAATATCTCGCTTCATTCCATAAAAATAAAGAATCATCTACTCCTGTTTTTGATCTTGATAAAGAGTTCTTACTTCAAAAAGAGTTATATTCATTAATTAAAAGTGAAATGATTATTTCTGCGCATGATGTTTCTAATGGTGGTCTTTTTATGACATTATTAGAAAGTGCGATGGTGAATAATAAAGGTTTTAATATTAATTGTTCTGATCTTATAAGAAAAGATGCATTTCTTTTTGGTGAAGCTCCAAGTAGGGTAGTTATTTCTATAAAATCATCTGAAAAAAGTAATTTCCAAGAGGCTATGAGAAATTATTCCACTGAGTATAATTTTATTGGTAATGTTATTGATCATAATATTATAGTAGATGATATAAATTTTGGCAGCACTGCAGAATTTAAGAATATTTACGATAATTCATTATCAAACTCTTTAAACTAATTAAAATCTCAGTAATAGTTTAATGTTTAATTGCCTTCTAGTTAGGTAATTAGGCACCGCATACTGTCTCGATGACACATCAGATACCCAAAGATATGATACCGTGTTGTTAATATCTAGTAAGTTAAAAACTTCTGCACTTATCCATGCCGACTTTAAAAAGTTTAAAAACTTAGTTCGTGATTTTTTATTTTCATTTTTTAAGACTCCCGAAAAACCAATATCTACTCTTCTATAGTCTGGTATTCTTAAGACATCTTCATATCTTTCTGATTGTGGAGGTCCAAATGGCAATCCAGAACCATAAATCATATTTAGATGCATCTTATATTTTACGTTTCCAGGAATATAATCTTGAAAAAATAAACTGAAATTTACTCTTTGATCTGTTGGCCTTGCAATGTATTCAGGGAAAATAACTTCACCATCAATATCTACATAAGAATCATCAATTATATCTTCTTCTGTCTTCATAATTGAAAGACTAGCCCAGCTTTCTACTCCTGAAACAAATTCTCCGTTTATTTTAAAATCAATTCCTTTTGCATATCCATTAGAATTATTTTCTGCTAAGTATTGAATTCTAACATTATCAATTTTATATGGTATGAGGTTTGATAGATTTTTATAATATATTTCTGTAATAAATTTAAAAGGTCTGCCCCATTTATAAAAAAGATAATCTGAACCTAAAACATAATGAATAGATTTTTGAGCCTTAATATTACTATTTAAATTACCATTAGGAAATCTAAGTTCTCTATAAAAAGGTGATTGGTAGTATATTCCAGATGCTAATCTAAAAACAATATCTTTTTCCCAAATTGGAGCATATGCTAATGAAAATCTAGGTGATAAAAGTAATTCATTATTAAAAGTCCAGTAGCTAGATCTTGTACCAGCATTAAGTGTCATGTTATTAAAATCTTTAGAGAATTGTAAAAAACCAGAGTTTCTCCAATTTGATAATGTTATATCTGTTTTAATAACATCGTATAAAGAGATCTCCTGGTTGTTATCTGATGGAAAACCAATAGAGTCTTGTGGGTGAGGTAAAGTAAAGCCAGTAGAATCTATTAATTTCCACTCACTTAGCTTATCATTAATATCTTCTTTTTGAAATCTTAGTCCCCAGTCAATTTCTGTATTGTTTCTTATTAATTTACCATTATGAGAAAAATTAATTACAGTAGCATCCAAAGTATTTCTTGCATGATCAATAAACTTTCCAACTCCTCTATCAAAGGCAACATCTCCAAAATTATCAGAACCTAAATTATTATCTAATTGATAAAGCCAGTACTCTCCAAGAATATCGAAGTTCTCTTGCTCAAATGTTTTGAAAAACGATGAGGTAAATTGTAATTGAAATGCTGAATTAGGATTAAATTTTGTACTTAATGCTCCAAAGTATGTCTCATATTTATCTAATTCTTGCCCTTCAAAAAATATTGTTAATCTTAAAGCTTCATTAAACGTTCCAAAATCAGTTTGTCTATTTTTAGGCTTCATTAAATATTCATTTTTAGAAATATTACCTAAAAAACTTAATTCCCAATCAGTATCAAGTTTATAATTTATGTGAGTTTGAAAATCTGAAAATATCGGTTTGTATTCAGCGTCTGTATCTAAACTATTTAATAAATATTGATTTGTTTTATGTCTAAAGCCTAATAAATAATTAAGACGATTATTTTTCGATACTCCTTCATAATGAGCAGAGCCTCCAAGAAGACTAAGACTAATAGAGCCTTGGTTAAACCTTGGTTTTTTATATGTAATGTCTAGCACTGAGGACATCTTATCTCCATATTTTGCTGCAAAACCTCCAGCAGAAAATAAAATGCTTCCAACTAAATCAGAATTAATAAAGCTTAAACCTTCTTGTTGTCCAGAACGAATAAGTAATGGTCTATAAACTTCTATTCCATTTACATAAACAAGGTTTTCATCAAAATTACCACCTCTTACTGAATATTGTGAACTCAATTCATTTGCTGAGCTTACCCCTGGAAGTGTTTTTAATATAGCTTCAATGCCTCCATTGTTTCCTGGTAACACTTGTACATGTTTTGTTTTAATTCTGCTTAAATTATTTTTTCTGCTTTTTTTATCTTTAACTATAATATCATTTAACACGATATTAGATTCCTTTAAAGTTATTTCTAAGAAATAATTTTGTCCTTCTTTTAATGAAGGAATACGTATTTTTTCTGTTTCAAAACCAACGAAACTAAAAGCAATAACATGAGATCGGTTAGCTTTAATCTCAATTTTATAATATCCATCATCATTTGAAGAAACTCCATTACTATTATTAGCAATAGAGATATTTACAAATTTTAATGGTTTATTATTGATATCCTTAATAATTCCCTCAATAGATTGGGCATTAATATTGGAGCAATTAATTAAAATGAAAAAGAATAAAATGATTTTCCTCATATCTTACAAAGATAAAATATTAAAGTAATACCTAAAACTCTTTAAAATATTCTTTATTGCTTTTTGCTAAATATTTTTTATTTAAAAGAGTAGTTTTATATAATGTTTAAAAGAGCTCATTTATCAGCAGTTACTATACCTATTTTTTATCTTTTCTCAGCTGTAGTTTTAATTTCTTTTACTAAAGAATCTATCTACTCTATATATGATGAAGAAATAAATGATGCATTATATTTCACCTTATTATCATTAGGAATTTCTCATTTAATTTATGCCGTTTTAATTAGAAAGATATATTTATTCTCTTTAGTATTGTATTCTAGATTTTACCTTAATTTTATTTTCTTTGAAATGATTCAACTCATCTTAAGTGTTTTTATTTTTTATTACTATCCTAAAGAAACAATCGCTATCTCTATTTTAATTCATTTTTGTTTTATTTTACTTTATATTTATGAGAGAAAAATACTTAAATAGATTCTATTTATCAATTTTTTTAGCTCCTTCTGTATTAGTGATGAGTTCTTTATATTCGATTTTTTTTTCTGATTCAATTTTCATAGAATTTATCATTATTCAAAGAGTGTTATTTGTTGTTGTTAGTTGTGTTTTTATGATTAGTTCTTACAAAGTTTCAAAATATTTATACTTCGAGCTCTTGCCTACCTTTATTGTAATTACTTTTTTTAGTATGATTATTCAGCCAATGTTTATATTTTTTACTTTAGATTATTATGTGCATAATATATTTAATTATTTAATTATTCATACGTTATTAATTTTAGTTTATTTCTATGACAGGAGAAAATAATTTTTTATCTATCAAAATAATACCAATTTTTTTAACATTTATTGGTTTGATTTTTTTAATTCTTCCTCAATCAATGTTTCTTAGTGTAACACAAAATGATCTAATTACTTTATCAAAAGAGAGAGCTGTTTTTATTCTTTCTTGTGCATTTTTTTTATGGCAAATTCATAATTTCTCTACCTATTTTTATTATCAGTTATTAGATGTTTTTTCTTTGATTTTTTTTCTTTTTCTTGTTTTTGATCCATTATTTAGTGTTATGATTTATTCTTGGTGTATCTGGCTTTATAGTATTATTATTTTTTTGATGATACTTTTATTACAATATGATAAATATACATTTAAAGATGAATAGTTTGTTAATTATATGTACTGGTAATTCTTGCCGTTCTCAAATGGCGCATGGTTTTTTAAACTCAATATCCAAAAATTTAGATGTTTTTAGTGCAGGAACAAAGCCAGAGCCAGTAAATAAATATGCGATTAAGGTTATGAGTCAAATAGGAATAGATATTTCTTTATATAATTCAAATAACGTTAATGAATATTCATCTATGTCATTTGACTATATTATTACTGTTTGTGATAAAGCTAAAGTGTTATGTCCTGTTTTTTCTAATTCTCATCAATTTATACATAAAAGTTTTCTTGATCCTGCTGATGCAAAAGGAACTGAAGATGAAATTATATTACAATATATAGAGGTAAGAGACCAGCTCACAAATTTTTTAAAGGATTTTTTGCAAGAAAAATTTAGTAATTAAATTCTGCATAATATATTTTTATATTATTTCTCTGATCTTCAACTTTTATTTCTAAGATGTTTTGACCCTTTTTAACTTTATCATCAAAATTATATTTGAGTAGTTTGGTTTTATGATCATAACTCATTAATATCCACTCATTATTTAGTGTAGCATTATATTTTTTAATTCCGCTGTCTTTATCACTAATTGTACATTTTAATGTTTTCTGTTTTTTTAAAATTTTACCTGGATAAATATTTACTCCTATTATTTCAGGTTTTATGGTATCTATAGCAATAGCATAATTTCCAAATTCACTAATCTTAGATGTTAGATAATTATTTTTCCATTTACCTCCAATATAATAAAATTTATTATTTACAATTTTAGCGATGTAAACTTTATCCCTGAGCTTATCCTTAATCTTTGCTTTAATTGAAATTAGCGCTTTCTTATGCATTGGTATAAAGTCATGGTGACACATGTATATTTGTGACATTAAACCTTTAATAGAATCTTTTCTTTGAAATTCAAAATTAATTGATTGGTAAAGTGATTTTTGAGGCACTTCAATAGAAAAGTTATTTGTTTTAAAATAATTTTCTTTTAACCATGAAAAATATTTAGTTTCCATTGTATCAATATCATTTTTAATAATTTCTGACTTAATAGTGTCTAATTGAATTTCAAATGTTAATCTTGAAATATTCCCATAGGAATCACTTGCTTCTAATAACAGATTATGAATATTAGTATCTTTCAATTTTATAAAACCATTATTTACAAGTGTTTTATAGTTATTTAATTTATTATGAGGCAGTTTATAGCATTTATGATATTTAGACTTATTTTCTTTTTTCTCTCTAAAGTCTATATGTGCATTAATATATTTATTTGTACTAAAGTCTAGCTTGTCCATTACAAGCTCATAAATCAATGTGCTATCTAGAAATAATTTTATTGAATTTACACCATTTTTGTTATAACAGTCATTTGATATATCATAGGTGTTAATTGCAACACCAATTTTTTCACTTACTTTAATTGGTCCCTCTAAATGATATTGTTTTTCCTTTTTATTTACCTTAACAATATTGCCAATTTCTTTAAGTGGATTTGTTAAATCAAGTATTTTTATTTTTTTAATAACGGGGGCTAAATTATCGAGAACTTTAAAATTAAAGTCTAGTGGATTTAAAGGCTTTTCACTATAAGTATCTCTTATTTCAAAATGTAAATGAGCGCCAGCACTTGAGCCACTATTTCCTGATTGAGCGATGACTTCTCCTTTATGAATAATGATCTCATTTTTTTTTGGGTATATATTAATCTCAAAAGATTCTCTATTGTAGTGTTCTTTTTGAACAAGTGAATCTATTTTCACTGAGAAATTTTTTAGATGTGCATAGACGGATGTATTTCCATCTGGATGGCTTATGTATAAGGCTTTGCCATAGCCAAAGCTCGATACCTTAATTCTTGAAATATATCCTTTTTCAATTGCATATATTGGTAAGCCTTCAACACCTTTTGTTTTTAAATCTATGCCTGTATGAAAATGATTTGATCTTAATTCTCCAAAGGTTCCTGATAATAGTAGTCTAGAATCTAGCGGAGGGTGATATTCCTGAGCTTGTAAACAGAATATTTGTAAGGCAACAAGTAAAAATAAATATGTTTTTCTGATTAGTTTTTTATGTTTTGTCAAAATAGATTTTATAAAAAAATGAGAGATAAAATAGTCTAGTTATAATTTCAAAAATATTAAATTTGTGGTAATTATGTCTATTAATAATACTTTATCTAATATTGAATTAAAGGTCAATAAATTAATTCACTCTTACAAAGAATTAAGCCTGTTAAATTCAAATATTGATAATGAAAAACATAGACTAAAAGTTGAGCTTTCAAAAAAAGAAATAGAAATTAATTCATTAAAAGAAAAAATTAAACTAATGAATATCTCCAAGTCTGTTGATGTTTCTTCAGAAGATATTAAGAATACTCGAATGAAAATTAATTCTTATGTCAGAGAAATAGATAAGTGTATTGCATTATTAAATAACTAAATTATGGATAAACTGTCAATAAAAATAAATATAGCAAATAGATTTTATCCCTTAAAAATTGAAAGAAGTTCTGAGGAAAATATTCGAAATGCAGTTAAGAAAATTGAAAGTCGTCTTAAGTTTTATGAAGATAATTATGCCATAAAAGATAAGCAAGATATTTTAGCAATGTGTTTAATAGAATATGCTTCTAAGGCTGAAAAGTTTAACGATAACAAAATGATTAATGATGATGGAATTACTGATAAATTAAATCAAATTGATTCTTTGTTGTCTGATATTTAAAAAAGTTCTTTATAATTTTCCCGCATTAATTGTTACAATTAAACTCAACACTAGTAGTAATTGGAGTTTGTCTTAGTGTGTCAAAAACAGGCCTCGAATTTGTTCGCTTAATTTTTTAAGACAGTGGAAGTTTGCGATATGTTAGCTGCTCTATCCGTTTTTATATGGAGTTTAATATGTACTTGGTGCGGGATTTTTTTTATAAAAAAAAAGGGGTGAAGCATTTGCTTCCCCCCTTTTTATTATTTAGTATATATTATTCAATTATAATTTTTTTCGATGTTTTTGAATTATTTGCTTTTATATCTACAATATACACACCTTTAGCTAAATTACTTGTGTTTATATTAATAGTATTTGCATTAGTATTTTTATTAAATACAGTTTTTCCCGAGATATTATAGATTTTTACATTGTCAATTTTTTCTAAATAACTAGCAATGTTAATATATTCTTTGGCAGGATTTGGGTAAATTTCTGTTGTTTTAGAAATTAAATCATTAATTGAAAGTGCAGTTCCTAATCCTAGAGTTAAATACATTCTAGGACATAAATAATCTTGAATTGTATCTAAGTAAAGGTTTCCTAGAGACGCTGACATTCCTGGGTTTCCTAAAGTAGCATTTGTTCCTGCAATTCCAGCTGCTGGAGTTATTCCTAATGCTACTGACATTGCATCATACGCTGCATTATCCCACCAGTCCCAAGGAGATGATGCCCATTCATAAGGAGCTCCTATTGGGCTTAGAGTTGTATCTGGAGTAGGAGTATGAAAAACAAATAAACCGTCATTTCCATCATTATTATTATTTGCAGCTGTTGTAACATCATCATTAATAAAGTCCCATCCACCATAAGGATTATTATTATACATGTTTTGCATAATTTGAACGGTTCTACTTCCTTGAACTTCTACAACAAAATCGCCAGTTGTTGGAACAATTACATCTCCAGTATCTATTGGAGCATAAGGGTCGTTAGCACAATGAAATGATACAATTGGGATTCCTCCAGCTTCAAGCCATGAAATATCTGCTATTGCTCCACCCATATTAAATGCCATACTTATATCATTACTATATGAGGCATTATTTGGAAGATTGAAGGGAATTGAAGCTATAATCTGTCCATATGTTGGTGATGCTGTATCCGTATCAAATATTGGGGCATAAGTACTATCTGTTCCGTCAATATTTCCATAAATAGCTGGGATCACAAAAGGCATTGGGCTTGCTGGGTCTGTTAAATCTAAAAACTTAGGAAGATTTAGTTCATTTGGATCGTCTAGAGCATCATAAGTTAGTGAAATATAAGCACCAGTTCCTTGTCCTCCTAATACAATCTTAGTATCATCTATTCCATAAGGATTAGCATCTTCAGCAACTGTTTTTCTTAAATACCTTACCATAGCCTTAGCATCTTGAATTCCTCTATAAGCTGCCTGTAAAAGTGTAGATGTTCTTTGAATTTGGTCTTGTGAAGTTGGATTCCATCCAAGTCTGTTGTCCATTGCTACTGCAACATATCCTTTTTTAGCAAATCTTTTACATTGATTAACAATTGAAGAATCTTTTTTAGATCCAGTAGCTTGTCCATTAATAACTGCAGGTAAGAAGCTACCTGTATGTATTAGTATGACAACTGGTCTATTAGTTAATGTATCTCCAGCTGGCTCATATATATCACATTCTAGAGCTACTGGTCCAGGAACACCACCAAAAAGTACCGGTAAAATGTGAATATTAGTAGCAAAAACAACTGAATCTGTCATTGTTACTGCTGGGAAAACTTCGTCAAGATATCTATCTTGCGCCTGTGCATTTAAACCTATCATAACTAATGCAATTAATATAATATTGTAAAATTTATTTTTCATATTTTTTTATTTATTTAGACTTTAAATTTAGTGTTAATTATTACTATGCAGGCATAGTAAAACAAATTGTTAATTAAAATGATCAATTTATATCAAATAATATGGAGAAAAAAGTCATTCTTCCAATATATGGTCCACCATATACTTCAAAATGTTGATTATTTAAGATATTTGTGGATCCAAATTTTAGTGTTGCATCTATCTGCGGAATAAATTTACTTATTTGAATGTCAAGTAAATCATATGATGGAATTAAGCCTGTAAATTGTGGGGAGCCTTCATATAAAAAAGTATCTATCCATTTATAATTTAAACCAAAGCTATAGTCTCTTAGAATCGTGTTAAATTTATTAAAATTAATTTTTTTAATTAATAAGCCTAAATTAAACTTATGTTTGGGTGTGTTATATGCAGGAATAATAGGATCGTTTGTTCCTTTCTCATTTAACTCATTATAAGAGTAATTACCATTTAAGCTTACATCAGAGGATATGTAATAATTTATTCCTATTGATGCTCCTTTTGTTGTAACTGAATTTTCAGAATTTGCAGCAATTCTATAAACTTGTATTGATTGATCTATCATTTCATAAAAGTTTTCATTCTCAGGGTGGCCTATTGTATCAAATTTTGCGCCAATTTTATAACCAATAAAGTTAGTATAAGAAGAAAAATAAATATTTGCATCAATATATATTTTCTCTCCTAATACACTTCTATATCCAATTTCTATAGATTTTGTTTCTTCTGGTTGTATTGGATTAATACTTAAAAATTTTAAACTGTCTTTAGATCTTGCAAGAGGAGTTAAATAATTTATTAGCGACTCAATTGTAACTAGATTTTCATTATAATCAGTACCATGTCCATTTAAATTACCAATTAATATTGCTCTACCTACATTATAAAATAAATATTGATCACTTAATGTCGGGTTTCTAATTGCTGATCCAAATGATAGTCGTATTATGTCCTTATTGTTAGGTTTGAAAACTAATGAGGCTGCTGGTGAAAAGTTCAATTCAAAGTTTTCATTTTTATCTGCTCTTAAGGTTGTATTTATTTTTAATCTATCGTTAAAAAAACTAGATTCATTTCCAATATATGCTCCAAATTCATTATTTATTATTTTAGAAATTGTATCCATAAAAATACTTCCTTTAGAATCTGGAGTATATTGTCGGAAATTAGATCCTATTTTAGTTATTCCTGGCATTGAAAACAATCCAGGTTTGATTTGATATTCTCCGTGAATATGATTTAGCGAAGATTTGTCATAGAATCCAGTACCTCCTTCTAAGTAAGATATCTTTGATGTAATATCATTTATTGCATTATTAAAAGCTTCTGATCCTGGTTCTAATCTAGATACATCAGTTATATTTCTAGTTGATTTATGATTGGCAATGATTGCATCTGTATTATTAAATAATATAGAATCTGACATTTCAGCCCAATCATTAAGTAAAATTGTATCTCCTTCAAAAGTCCATATTACTTGAAATGGGTCTCCTGGTAAACCTGTGCCTGTAGATCCAGCAATTTGAGGTGATCCCCATTGTAAGTTTTCCCAGCCAAAATTCTGTCTGTAATTAGCTTTGTATGATGAATACCAATCTTGATTATCTGTAGAATTATAATTCTGTAATTTTTGAGCTGTAAAAACAGCATCAAATGAGTCACCTGCATCCTCTTGTGATCTATAGGCTCTAATAAAAAAAACGTCTTTTTTCTTAATTTCAATTTTATTTTGCATAAACTGAATATTTTTTAAATTAAATCTATTATCACCTTGGTAAACTGTCGTTCCTCCACCATAATTTAAACCATAAATAAATTCAATACTACTTTTATTGATATAATGAATTGCGCTTGCAAACTTAGTATTTGAGGTGTTATAATCCACAATATCTCTTTCTAGATATCCTGTTCTAAAAATCTTACCTAATCCAGGATAATCAATATAATTTAATTGAAAATTATTTCTAACATCATTAATATTTCCATCAGTATCTTCATCGCCATATCTATTAACTGCATCATAGCCACCAGGATTTGATGCATCTAAATCAGATCCATATACTGCGTCCATATTATTTGCCTCCCAATCTAATGCCTGCATGTATGAGAAGTTAATTTTATAGCCAATTTTACTATTGTTTTTAAAATTAATTACATCAGCAAATCTAACAGCTTGCTCAAATAGTTGTCTGCTACCAAATTTATATTGCATACTTAGTCCAGGTTGAATAAAAGGTGATCTTGTTTGCATACTAATTACACCATTAAATGCACCAGGACCATAATATGCTGAATTTGCGCCTTGAATTATATCTACTTTCATTATATCAAGTTCAGAAGATCCTAGAAAATTGCCTAAAGAAAAATTTAACCCTGGTGCTTGATTATCTACACCATCTATTAGTTGCAAGGATCTTACTGGCGATGTACTGTTAAAACCTCTGGTGTTAATTACTTTAAACCCTAAGCTTGCTGTAGATATATCAACACCTTTTAACGCTCCAAGAGCATCATAAAAATCTGCTGAGGGAGAAGATTTTATTGCTATCCTATCAAGAGACTCTAATGTAAGAGGTGATTCTTTTTGTTTTTGAGTTATTCTAGTATCTGTTATTCTTACCTCGCCAAGACGTTTGTTATTAGTAAATAATTTAATTTTGATTCTTTGATTTTCTTCCACTAAGATATCTCTTGAAGTATATCCTAAATATGACACTTCCAAAGTTAATGGAAGTTGTTGATAGGTTTGTATTGTGAATTTGCCATTAAAATCTGTTGCTGTCCCATTTTTTTCTCCTTTAATAAGAATATTTGCACCTATTAATGTTTCATTAGTTTGTCCATCAATAATTTCACCTTGAATTTTTACCTGAGCAAAGCCAATCTTAGTAATAAAAAGTAGTAATAAAAGCCTATACATTAACTTTATTTAAATAAGTTCGCAATTTACAATATTTGACGATTTAACATATGGAATCTGTAATTTTTAATAATAATATAGTATCTACATCAGAGTTAAAATTAGTTCAATCTAATAGAGCTTTTCTGTATGGTGATGGTGTATTTGAAACTATAAAAGTAATTTCAGGTCATCTCTTTAATTACTCTAATCATTTTAAAAGATTAACAACCTCTTTAGACTTTCTAGATATTAATTACTTAATAAATAAGGAGGATTTACATAATTTAATTGTGAAGTTATTGAAGAAAAATAAAATCTCAAATGGTGGTAGTGTTAGGATCTCATTTTTTAGAGAATCACTAGGTAAGTATTTGCCAGAACAAAATAATTCTTCATATATAATTCAAACAAAAGAACAAGACGAAAATACTTTTAACCTTAATGATGTTGGGTTGACCTTAGGTTTGTATAAAGCTCAGTTTAAAGCAGCTTGCTCATTGTCAAATATTAAGTCTATGAATGCTATTTTATATATACTATGTTCAAAATTTGCTCAAAATAATCTTCTTGATGATGCAATTATCTACAATAATCTTAATCTTCCAATTGAAACATCAAATTCAAATATATTTTTAGTTAATGATGACAATATTCTTACTCCTTCCTTAGATCAAGGTTGTCTAGATGGAACTATGAGAGCTCTTGTATTACAAATTCTTGATAAAGATTTTGTTGTTATTAAAAAAGCAATTTCTGAGCAAGACTTGTATTATGCAAAAGAAGTTTTTATTACTAATGCAATTTATGGAGTAAGATTTGTTAATAAAATCCAATCACAAAACTATAAATCTAGCTTTGTGAGTCATTATATTACAGAAGAGCTTAATAAATTAGTTTAGATTAGGATTTGCTGGCATATTAGACCAAATAGCATATTTTTCATCTAAACTCTTAATTATCTTACTCCAAAGATTCATATCTGAGTACTGCATACAAATATTACTAGACTCTTCTTTAATTATCCAGCTTTGATCTTTTAATTCATTTTTAAGCTGATCATCTTCCCATCCAGAGTAGCCAGCAAAAAATCTAATATCATCTTTTGTTATCTGTCTATTTTTAATAAGATCTTTTACAATATCAAAATCTCCACCAAAAAATAAACCATTCATTACTTCTTTAGCACCAACTATTGTTGAGCCAATATTATGAATAAAATGTATTGATTTTTTTGCTACAGGTCCACCAATATAGACAGGAAAGTCTGATTCAGGAATATCATTGATTATCTCAAATAAGGAAATGTTTGAAGGCTTATTTAACACTAGTCCTATACTTTCCTCATAGTTATGATGCGTTAGTAGAATAACACTTTTAAAAAAACCATCTTCTAGTAAGCTAGGATCGGCAATTAACAACTTTCCTTTTTCAATATTTTGCATAAATAAGAATATATTTGCTTAATAATTTTGCTAATTTAAAATTTGTATATGTCTAATGCAAAAAAAAATATTAAAAATATTAGAATTGATTATGATAAATCATTAATCAATTTTAATAACATAATAGATTCTCCATTTGATTTTTTAAATGACTGGATTAATGATGCTTTAGCAATTGATCAAGATAATGCAAATGCTTGTGTACTATCTACTGTGTCCAAATCTTTAATTCCTAGCTCTAGAGTTGTACTACTAAGAGGAATCTCTGAAAAAGGATTAGTTTTCTATACTAATTATAATAGCGATAAATCTAAAGATATTTTTGAGAATGATAATGTATGTATTAATTTCTTTTGGCCATTTCTTGAAAAACAAGTTAGAGTTCAAGGAAAAATATCTAAAATTTCTTCTATAGAATCGGATAACTATTTTAACTCAAGACCTAAGAGTAGTCAGCTTGGTGCTTTAGCAAGCGACCAGTCTAGTAATATACCGTTAGATTTTTCTTTTGATAGAAAAATTAACCTTCTTAAAGATAAGTATAAGGAATCTTCCGTGGATCGTCCTAAATATTGGGGTGGTTATATAATTATCCCTTCTACTTTTGAGTTTTGGCAGGGTAGACCTTCAAGACTTCATGATAGATTATGTTATAAGTTAGAGCAAAATAATTGGGTAGTTGAACGTAAGTCTCCTTAATCAATTAGTTTAAAACTATCTTTAATTTTATTTCCTTGTAAGAATTGTTTTATATTCATCGGGTTCTTTCCTTGCATCTGAAGATTCTTAATAGATAGTGCTTTGTTATTGAAATTTATGTTTAGATATGTGATATTGTCTGTATCAATTTTTGCGTTTCTATTTTTAATTTCAACTATTTCAGATTTTTGGACTTTAATTCTTTTAACTTCTTTTTCATCATGAATTTCAAACCAAGCCGAAGGACATATAGAAACATCTTTCAATAAATCATTATTACTTAGTAGGGGAGAAAGTCCGTGAATTTTAGCATTTATTTTTATGATAGAATCTGACCAATTGATTTTGGATAATTCTTTTGAAAGTTTAGGTGCTGATTTTAAGCTATTATTTAGCTGCTTAATAGTATTTATTTTATGACCATCACTTTTAATAAAGAGCTCAATTGTCTTAGTCATTAAATCTTTACCAATAACAATTAAAGAATTGTGAAGTTGTGCTGCCGTAATGTTATTATTTATCTCAACTGTTTTAGAAAGAATTATATTTCCTTTATCAATTTCTTCATTTATAAAAAATGTCGTTACTCCAGTTTGTGTTTCTCCATTTATGATAACCCAATTGATTGGAGCTGCTCCTCTATAATTTGGAAGTAATGATGCATGCAGGTTAATTGTCCCTAGCTTTGGGATTTCCCAGACAATTTTTGGTAACATTCTAAAAGCAATTACAATATAAAGATCTGCCTGTAGTTGAATTAAATCATCAACGAATTTTGGGTCTTTTAAATTTAATGGTTGAAGAATTGGTAGATTATTTTCTTTAGCAAGAATTTTTACAGCAGATTCTTTTATTTTCTTTCCTCTACCTTTTTTAGTGTCTGTAGAAGTTACAATGCCTACAACATTATGATTATTGATTATTTCATCTAAAATTATAGATGCAAATGATGGAGTGCCAAAGAAAACTATTTTCATGATATGTTAGAATTTGCACAAATTTACAATAAACTTAATTTGATTTAACAAGAAATTTTTCCCCATGCTTAGATATTTTATCCTTATCAAATAAATAATTTAATACATTTTCTATTTTTTCTTTTTTGTAATCTTTTAGTTCTAAAAATATATTTTCAATTGAATATTCCTTTACTTGTAGCATTCTTAGTACTAGTCTTGAAATTTCTTGAAATTCTTTTTGTTTTAGTTCTTTTCTATTCTTATTAATACAGAAATCACACACCTGACATCTTTCTGAATTATTCTCTCCAAAGTATTTTAATAATAAAACACTTCTACATTGATCTCTGTTATAAGCGTAATTTATTATTTCATCTAATTGTTTATTATTATAATCTTTTGATTCCTGAAGTCTTTCTTTTGAAATTTGAAGCCTTTCTGCATCAATCCTATTTTGAAGATATATTAAATGCATTCCTTCAGTTTTTTCCTTATATTCAAGAATACCTTTATTTTCTAGCTGTTTTAATATCTGAGTTAGTTTTTCAGTGCTAATTTTAAGTTCATAGCTGAGTTTCTTCTCATCAATATTAATAAAGTTATTAAATATTCCAGGATATTTTCTAAGAATTACTCTTATAAAATTATCAAAAAATCCATTAGCAATTTGAAATTTATATAGATCAGAATTATTTATTGCAATTTTAATTTTAGAGGAACCAAATGTATTTTCATATAATTTCAAGTAATCTTCTTGCTCTAAATATTTTAAAATGTGAAATGTTTTAGAAATGTTTAGTTGATACTTCTGAGAGAACTCTTGGATATCAAATAAGAATTCTTCCTCTGGTAATGTATTTACAGCAATTTGTAAATCATCAGCAATTCTTTGATAAATATTTCTTATTTCTTTAATTTCTGGATGTCTAAAAGATAAGATTTCTTTATTTTTTTTAATATCTGATTTATTAACTAGTAAAAAGGAATAGGCTGTTTTTCCATTTCTACCTGCTCTTCCTGATTCTTGAAAATATGATTCTATATTCATAGGTAGTTGCATATGAACAACTAGCTTAACATCTGATTTATCTATTCCAAGTCCAAATGCATTTGTGGCAACAATCACCCTAGTTTCATTTTTCACCCATGAATTTTGAATATTATTTCTTTTAATGTTATCTATTCCTGCATGATAAGCCTTTGCTGATATTTTATTGTTGTTTAAAAATAACGAGACCTCATTACTTTGCCTTCTTGTTCCAACATAGATTATTACTGAACTTTTAATTTTGGATAACAGTTTTAATAATGTTTCATTCTTATTATTAACAATTGTACTTACGTAAGATAGATTTTTTCTAAAAAAAGAAGATTTTATTAAATTCTCTTTATTGAATTTAAGATTTTCTTGGATATCTTCAATAACTAATTTATTTGCCGTAGCAGTTAGTGCTAATATTGGTATCCCCTTTTTTACTTCTCTTATTTCATTTATTAATCTATATGCTGGTCTGAAGTTATGCCCCCATTGTGATATACAATGTGCTTCATCTACAGCAATTAAATTAATATTCATTAATTCTAATTTTCTTTTTACATCTTCATTTCTAAGTTTTTCAGGAGATAGATATAAAAATTTAATTTTTCCGTAAATACAGTTATTTAATACTGTTTCTATTTCCTTCGAATACATTTTTGATGAAATAGCAGTAGATTTAATTCCTTTTGATTGAAGGTGACGAATTTGATCATTCATTAATGATATAAGAGGGGATACTACAATACAGATACCATCATTCATTATAGCAGGTATTTGATAGCAAATAGACTTCCCTCCTCCAGTTGGTAATAAAGCTAATGTGTCCTGCTTATTTATAACAGAATTAATTACTTCTTCCTGTTTTAATCTAAAGGAATTATGTCCCCAGTATTTTTTAAGTATATCTAATGCTTCCATTATTCAATAATATCTTTATAAAGATAACTAATAAAAGCTAAAAAAATTTCATTTAAAATTAAATGAAATTAAAATCTGATGTATTTATTCTTGAGCAGCTAGAAATCTCTCTGCATCTAAAGCAGCCATACAGCCTGTTCCTGCTGATGTTACAGCTTGTCTGTAAACATGGTCAGCAACGTCTCCTGCAGCAAAAACTCCAGGGATTTTTGTTTTTGATGTACCAGCCTCTATTATTAAGTAGCCATTTTCATCCATATCAAGCTGATCTTTAAAAATACTTGTGTTTGGAGTATGACCAATAGCAACAAAAAACCCTTTAGCTGGTATAATAATTTCCTCTCCAGTGAGATTATTTTTAGCCGTAACACTTTCAACCCCTATTTCACCTGGTTCTCCATTTATACTTTTTGTTTCATGATTAAATAAAACTTCTAAATTAGGTGTTTTAAACACTCTTTTTTGCATTGCTTTAGATGCCCTCATTTTATCTTTTCGAACAAGTATTGTTACTTTATTACAAAGTTTTGCTAGGTATGTAGCTTCTTCTGCTGCAGTATCTCCTGCAC
>TARA_B110000238_G_scaffold108642_1_pt1 | contig 40747 bp, 39 predicted proteins | sample TARA_B110000238 | Tara Oceans TARA_B110000238 (sample SAMEA4397569) | marine metagenome | biome: Polar Biome; feature: [SRF] surface water layer (ENVO:00010504); material: water (ENVO:00002006), including particulate matter (ENVO:01000060) such as... | depth 5 m | reverse complement strand
TAAGCTAGCTTAGTTTTTGCACTTCGAATTGAAGTCAGAAAAGCCGCGCCACTTGGTGCGGCTTTTCTGCATCTATAGCTTTTAAAACAGATGTTTGATCGCTCAAAAATGCCATAATAGAAGCATTAGTTGCGAAATTAACCTAGGCTATCATTGAAAGGAGATTCAAATGAGTCGTAAACGCGTTGTAGTGACTGGCATGGGTATGTTGACTCCTGTTGGAAACACCATGGACGAAACGTGGAGCAATATAATCGCTTCAAAAAGTGGTGTAGCAAATATTACTCATTTTGATACTGAAGGTTTTGGTACGCACTTCTCTGCGGGTGTAAAAGACTTTGACCTTAGCAACTACTTGCCACCAAAAGAAGGCAAGAAAATGGACTTGTTTATCCAATATGGCATGGCTGCAGGCATTCAGGCTATTAAGGATGCAAACTTAGAAGTGACAGAAGAAAATGCAGACAGAATTGGTGTTGCGATTGGTTCTGGAATTGGTGGTTTACCTTTAATTGAAAAGTGTCATGATGCGCTTAATAAAAGTGGTCCTCGCCGCATTTCGCCGTTCTTTGTGCCCGGCAGCATCATCAATATGATCTCTGGCAATTTGTCGATTATGTATGGCCTACGTGGCCCCAATATAGCTATTACTACGGCGTGTACTACGGGCACTCATAATATAGGTGCTTCAGCACGTATGATTGCTTATGGAGACGCTGATGTGATGGTGTGTGGTGGAGCCGAAATGGCTACTACGCCATTAGGTTTAGGCGGTTTTGGTGCAGCTCGTGCACTGTCAACACGCAACGATAACCCTTTAGCCGCAAGTCGTCCTTGGGATGCAGACCGTGATGGTTTTGTTTTGGGTGATGGCGCTGGGGTGATGGTGCTGGAAGAATATGAACTGGCTAAAGCTCGTGGGGCTAGAATTTATGCTGAACTTACTGGCTTTGGCATGAGTGGTGATGCATACCACATGACCTCCCCACCAGAAGATGGCCGCGGTGCCGCAGCATCAATGCGTAATGCTATGAAAGATGCTGGTTTGAATGGTGACGACATTCAATACATCAATGCCCACGGTACGTCTACGCCAGCTGGAGATATTGCTGAGTCTAATGCGGCTAAATTAGTTTTAGGTTCTGCTTCAGAAAATGTGCGCATGAGCTCAACTAAATCAATGATTGGCCATTTGCTAGGCGCCGCTGGCGCTGTGGAAGCTATTTTCTCGGTTTTGGCGATCCGAGATCAAGTTGCACCACCCACCATCAATTTGGACAACCCTTCACCAGGGTGTGACCTTAACTACGTTGCACACCAGCCACAAGAAGCGCAGATAGTCTCAGTAATGTCTAACTCATTTGGTTTTGGTGGCACTAACGGCACTTTGATTTTCTCTAAAATTTAACCGACAAATGAGGCTGGCGCTATGGATATAACAACCTTAGTTAATGGCCAGTCATCACCTGCGTTAGATGTTCGTGACCGTGGTTTAGCCTATGGTGACGGAGTGTTTGAAACCATTGCTTTAAAACAAGGTCAGGTACAGTTGTGGCCATCCCATCGCCAACGTCTGGCCACTGGGTTATTAGCCTTAAGTATTGTTGCTGATGAAACTGCTGCCCTAACCTTAGTTAATGCTATTATTAATGACATTAAAGCGGCTTACTCGTTATTTGGTCGTTCCGACGGAGTGATTAAAATCATTGTTACCAGGGGCTCTGGTGGGCGGGGCTATGCAGTGCCAATGTTGCCCCAGCCCACACGCATAGTTTATATGATGCCCGAGCCATCGGGTCGAAGTGAGTTATCTAGCGAAGGCGTTCGCGTTCGACTATGCCAACATCGCTGGTCTAGCAATGTTGCTTTAGCTGGCATTAAGCACCTCAATCGTTTAGATCAAGTAATGGCCCGCAGTGAGTGGAATGATGTAAATATCCACGAAGGGATCATGCTCGACCAAGACGGCCTGGTAATTTCTGGTGTAATGAGCAATCTATTCATAGAGGCAGATGGTATGCTCATTACACCAAAGCTAGACCAATGTGGTATTAATGGCACTATGGCTGAATTAGTGGGCGCTATTGCTAAGCAATCTGGCATCAAGCTAGTCCAACGTGATGTGACCTTTGACGCTCTCCTTAATGCCGATGCAGTCTTTATCACCAATAGCCTCAATGGTATTTGGCCTGTCATAGAATTTACCCCTGATACGGCACAGACTGAGCCTAATGTAGTAGCTACATTTTGGCCTATATCTCCACTTATCAATAAACTTCAAAAAATTATTTCACAACATTTGTCAACCCAAATGACTGTAGCTGACTTATGATAAAGCGGGTATGGTTCTGGGTTCTTATGATGCTCATTGTAGTGATGTCATTGTTTACATATGGCATGATACGACAGATACAGGTGTGGTTGTATGAACCTATGCCGTTAGCAGAACCCACACTAGTCACGGTTACTGCTGGTTCTGGGCTAGGAAAAATAAGCACTAATTTGTACAAAGCAGGTGTTATTGCCCATGCTGATAGTTTTAAGTATTATGCCAAATGGCGTCAGTTAGATCGTTTTATAAAGGCGGGTGAATATCAGTTCAATGGCTCTATAAATAGTGTGGAAGTGCTTGCGCAATTAGTCTCTGGTAAAGTTTTGGAGTACCAGTTTACGGTTCCAGAAGGGCTTCGCTATAGAGATTTTGTGACACGTTTAAGCCAACATCCAGCAATGATAGGCAAACCGGTTCCTGATGCCCAAGATTGGCTAAGTAAAATGCACAGCCGCTGGCTGCATCCAGAGGGCTTGCTGTTTCCTTCAACTTATCGGTTTGCTAGTCACAATTTGCCCATAGACATTATTGAACAGGCCTACTTAAAGCAATTACAGGTTTTACAATCGGAATGGGCCCAAAGAGCAGAAAATTTACCCTACAAGACGCCTTATGAAGTGCTTATAATGGCGTCTATTATTGAGAAAGAAACAGGTTTGGCTAGTGAAAGGCCAATTATTGCGGGAGTGTTTGTAAGGCGCTTACAAAAAGGTATGAAGCTACAAACTGACCCCACTGTAATCTATGGCATGGGAGCCAAGTTTAACGGTAACATTCGTCGTTCTGATCTAACTGAAGATACTCCTTACAATACCTATGTTCACCGTGGTTTGCCTCCTACACCCATAGCCTTGCCAGGCCGGGCTGCTATATATGCAGCGCTGCATCCAGCGGATGGTCTGAGCTTATTTTTTGTCGCAAGGGGTGATGGTAGTCACGAATTTGCCAATACGTACCCAGAGCATCTGCTTAATGTGCGTAAATACCAGTTAAAACACTAAGAGACTTTTCATGGCTGCATCATTTATTTCAATCGAAGGTGGAGAGGGCGTTGGCAAGTCTACAAGTATCGAGTACATCAGACAAAAACTCGAAACCTGTAGTATTGAATGCCTAGTCACGCGTGAGCCAGGTGGCACACCTATGGCAGAAGATATTCGCCAACTGTTGTTGCAACACCGGGATGAAGTTGTCGACCCATATACTGAGCTTTTGCTAATGTTTGCCTCGCGTCGACAACATGTACAAAATGTAATTAGGCCAGCTCTGGCAGCAGGGAAATGGGTGATTTGTGATCGCTTCACAGATGCGTCATTCGCCTACCAAGGATTTGGCCGAGGCTTAGACAAGGGGTTTATTTCTAGTCTTAAACACTACGTGCATGGTGATTTAAATCCAAACATGACAGTTCTGTTCGATTTAGATATCACTATAGGCATGGCACGAGCAGGTAAACGTGCTAATTTTGATCGTATTGAAACTGAAACAATGAGCTTCTTTGAGCGTGTTAGACAAGGTTATTTAACTCAAGCCGAAGAAGAACCAGAACGATATCGTATTGTTGACGCCTCCCAACCCATTGCTGACGTTGAACATCAGTTAGACCATTTTCTTGCGCCATTGTTAGTTGCTTCTGGAGACTAGCGATATGACTAAAGAACCCAATATATTATTACACACCTACCCGTGGCACCAAGATCAATGGCATCAGGTGAGCCAGATGATGAGGCAGAAACGTTTGCCCCACGCACTGATTATCGGTGGAGTTCCGGGGCTTGGAAAATTAACTTTTGCTAAACGCCTCGCGGCTGCCTTGCTATGTCAGCAAGGAGAAATTAGCGATGCTTGTGGCCAGTGTAAATCCTGCCAGTTATTAGCAGCCAACAGTCACCCTGATTTTAAATTAATGCAGCCAGAAGAGTTGGGTAAAGCAATTCTTGTGGATCAAGTCCGAAATATCCAACACGCCATGGCAACTACTGCGCAGCAAGGTGGTGCTCGCGTGGTTATTATTAATGGAGCTGCAGACCTCAACCTTAATGCTGCTAACGCTTTATTAAAACAGTTAGAAGAACCCGGTGATAACAGCTTTTTTTTGCTGCTACATCAATGGCCAAAAATGCTTTTACCGACTGTTCGCAGCCGTTGTCAGTTGTTAGATATCATTATTCCTAGGCCAGAGCAGGCGTTAAGCTGGCTAGAGGAGCAGTTGCCTGAGGATGAGAAAAACCCTAGGGCTACAGCTGAAAAGCTAATAGCGCTGGCAAATGGAGGCCCACTAAAAGCACTGCAACTGCATGCCTCTAAAGCCCATGAGTTACGTCATCAAATGTTAGTTCAACTGACCGCTATTCTCAGAGGTAACGCAAGCACCTTAGAAGTAGCCCAAAGCTGGCACAAGCAACCACTAGAGCAAATGCTTAACTGGTGGATAGAGTGGATTAATGATCTGATTAAACTAAAAATGACGGGTAATACGGCACATTTAGCCAACCCAGATATTATTAAACTACTCCAAGCCGTAGCTCAGCGCAGCAGTATTAAGGCGATCTATCGTTTATTACATCGACTAACTGAGCAGCTTAGCTTTATTAATCAACGGCGTAATTTAAATAACCAGTTGGTGTGTGAAGAACTGTTGCACCAATGGTACTTGCTAGTAAGGTCTGACACTTCACTATGATTATTGATTCTCACTGCCATTTGGATAAACTTGACACGAGTCATTATGAAGATGGTTTTCCAGGCCTAATTGCTGCAGCTCAAGCAGACGGTATTTCTCAAATGTTATGCATTAGTGTTGATACCGAGAACTTTGAGCCAATGATGCGTCAAATTGAACCTTATAATTTTATCCATGCTTCAGCTGGATTGCATCCACTGGGGGTTAAAAGTTTGGACAATTTTAGCGTGTTAGAACAACAAGCTCAGCACCCTAAGGTAGTTGCCATTGGTGAAACTGGGTTGGACTATTTCTACCAAAAAGATAACACGGACATACAGCAACAAGCATTTGTAGCGCATTTACAGCTGTCTAAGCACCTAAAAAAGCCTGTTATTATTCATACTCGGGATGCTAATGAAGATACATTAGCGCTACTTCGTAGTGAAGCAGATCAATCTGTAGGCGGGGTGATTCACTGCTTTACGGAAGATTGGGCTATGGCTGAAGCGTGCTTAAACTTAGGTTTCCACATTTCTATTTCTGGCATTGTGACCTTTAACAACGCTTCTGCGTTGCGAGAAGTTGTTAAGAAAATTCCAATGGATCGCTTACTAGTAGAAACCGATTCACCGTACCTAACACCAGTGCCATATCGGGGTCAGCAGAATGAACCTAAGCATGTGCGTTTGGTAGCTCAATATGTAGCGGATCTCAAAGGGGTTTCTTTGGCTGAGCTCGCAGAACAAACAAGCAAGAACTTTAGCCAGTTGTTCTTAAAGACCCTTAATTAGTATAAATTATAAGTGATGGCGTTTTGAAAGTTTTATGACTATTATATCTATCATAGTCATAGCTAGACTGGTTTATTTATCTAAAGGTATCGCCATGAATTGGGGCATCGCTGCAAAACCAAACATTCCTGCCTATTTTCCGCGTGAAAAAGAGAACCGCAAGGTACGTGAATTTAAGCGCAGGGAAGAGGAAATACTAGAAACAGCTTTAGAGCTCTTCCGTGTGCATGGTGAAGACAAAGTGACTGTAGAAATGATTGCCGACAACGTGGGTATTGGTAAAGGCACCATATACAAACACTTTAAGTCTAAATCAGATATCTATATTTATTTATTGATTAATTATGAACTTCAATTAGCCAGTTTATTGGCAACAAAAGATTTCTCCGACCCGGAGTCTTTGTGGCGCAGTTACTTTGAATATCGGATGAATGATCCTGAGCAAGCGTTACTCTTTGACCGGTTAGAAGATCGTCTGATCAAGGGTGAGGAATATGACAAGGAAATTGCTGACGTTCACCAAATTAGAAATGAAAATATGCAGGTGCTCACCACTTTAGTTGAAAAACGTATTGATTCTGGGAAGCTGGAGCAGGTACCAGCCTATTTCCATTTATCTGCGTCTTGGGCTCTAGTTCATGGTGCATTAGCGTTGCATGACTCGGGGTTCTTTAAAGAATTCATTCAAGACCGTGAAGCTTTTTTTGAGTTTCTGATGCAAATAGGTATGCGTATGGGTAACCGTGGGCAGAGTCGTCATACAGACTTATCAAAAAAGGTGCCCCATGACCCCAATACTGCTGATCAAGACTAAGTTAAAATGTTAGAACAGCTAGTCGCTCAGGCCCAGAAATTGCCTAATTATGATTTAGACTCTTGGCAACCTCAATTTAATGGAGATATAGACTTAATCATTACTGCAGATGGTACCTGGTTCCATGAAGGTAGTGCTATTGTTAAAACTAAAATCATGCAATTGTTTGCGCGCTTGCTGCAGCGTCAAGTCAATGGTGATTATTGGATCATCACACCTACAGAGGCCTTCCGTATTACCGTAGAAGACCTGCCTTTTGTGATTGTTGCAGCAGACTATGTGCATCAAGAGGGTGTTGACCTGTGGCAATTTACGACCAACACTGGTGACCAAATTTATCTCTCACAGTTAGACCAATTGGTTGTGACCTATAACTCAGAACAACCACAGCCACGAGTGTGTGTGCGTGATGGTCTGTGGGGTCGCATTAATCGGGCCGTTTTTTACCAGCTTGCACTGGCCTGCGAAGTGGTTGAAACAACCCACGGGGATCACGCTGAGTTGACCAGTGGCCCTCATCGATACTATATTGGGCCAGCTTAGCCCACTAGGAAATACACATAATGCCAGTACATGAAATTCACCACCCCCTTATTTCACATAAACTTGCTCTTTTGCGCAAGGCACATGTGAGCACCAAACAGTTTAGAGAACTATCCAATGAAGTTGCCAGCCTACTGACGTATGAGGCAAGTAGGGGGTTACCCTTGGAAAAAGTTAACATTGATGGTTGGCAAGGAGAGCGTATCCCTGTACAAATGCTAGCCGGCAAAAAACTTACTATTGTGCCGATTTTGCGAGCGGGTTTAGGTATGCTTGAGGGCGTAATGCAACTTGTGCCCAATGCAAAAGTAAGTGTTGTTGGATTATACCGTGATGAAGAAACTCTTGAGCCCGTGGCTTACTTTGACAAAATAATTGCTGATGTAGATCAGCGCACAGCACTAATCATTGATCCCATGTTAGCTACAGGGGGTACACTGTTAGCTACCATTGATTTACTCAAGCAAAAGGGCTGTAAAAACATTATGGGGTTATTCTTAGTGGCATCACCAGAGGGTTTATCGAAGGTGTCAGAACTGCATCCAGAGGTGAATTTATATGTTGCGGCAATTGATGAGTGCCTAAATGAACAAGGCTATATTATCCCAGGCCTTGGTGACGCCGGTGACAAGATCTTCGGGACTAAATAGCACCAAAGTAAGCGTTATAAGGTCATTAATGGCCTTCCCCCAGTTTAATATTCTCTCTACAGATTATATTTTATTTAGGAAAAGCTGACTCTGGATTATAGCTTTTAAAGCTTTCTAAATATTGAGCATTTGCCTGATCTTGCCACGGTGTGTTTGGCTGTATTGCAGTAACACACTTATATGTCTCACGGTATCTGGTGGTGTTCTCATTTTCTTCCATAACAATGGCCACCATTCCTGCAACTAAGCCCTGTTGTTGCTCAACTAGCTGTACAGCTCCATGCATTGTTCCGCCAGTTTCAACCCATTGGTCAACTAATAGCACTCGAGTACCTGGGGCATATGCGGGTAATCGCATTTCCATTGATTGAGTTCGTCCAGAATAATTTGTCATGGACGCACTATCGGTATCAACGCATAATTTTCCAGCTTTTCGAATAGGTAGAAATCCACAACCAATACGAGCAGCAATACCTGCTGCTAAAACAAATCCCATTGCATCTAACCCAGCAACAACATCAATATCCTTTGGATCTATGTCAGCGCAAAGATCATCAAGTAAATCTTGATACGCACGACCATTGATATAGATAGACGTTGGATCAAGCCATGCAAATTTATCCCCTTTCGTATTGGGTGCCATAATAGAGAAATACCATCGATCATCTCTTGGACCTTTATCAAAACTCATATTTTACTCCCGTACTTTTAATACTATCCATTAAGTTCTTTAACTTTTTTGGGTCTATATTATAAAAGTCATCTTTAAAATTTATGCCAGTGGCAACCATCAGCAAGTCTGCATCTTCAACATAGTCTTTTACATTATCTAGAGTGATTCCAGATGCAATGGCCAGAGCTGTATCACCACAGCTTGTTCGAAAAGTTTTGATTTTTTCAACATCGGCAGCATGGCCTGTGGCAATGCCAGAAGTGACTACAACATCCATATAGCGAGTGGCTAATTGAGCACTATACGCATATCCAGCTGGGTCAACATCGCGTTGTTTTTTAAAAGCTGTTCCACCAATGTATAAGCCTTGCCAACCGCTCTCTTTGCGTGCTGTGGTAATTCTATTGGCTTCTATCTGATCATTTTCTCCACGACGTTCATCAATACACGCATCATCAGCCCAATACCCGTCAATGCAAATACCTTCAGATTGCAGCGCGCCTAAAATTGGAAAGGCGAATTCACCAGTGACGGCAAGAAAGTTTATTCCAAGCCAATAGTCAGAAAATGTAGCCCGGATGCGTTTAATAATTGGCAATAGCTTTTCCTTTTCAAAATCATGATTGATTAGGAATACCCCTGGGCAACCACCTTCCATTGCGATGACAATATTGCGATGCGTTTGTTCATAATTCAACACATGGATCACGGGTAAAACGATGGGGTTTTTACTCCCAAATTTTAAATGAAACTCATGCCGGTTCATTTTGTTTGTTCCAATTAGGTAATAGGCAAACTACTTAAGTTACATGTTAAGTTAAAAGCCTATTAAGTGGTTACATAGATGCCCAATTTAGTAGCTATGAACATTAACCTAAATTGCGCTACCCAGATTAAAAAATTACATGTTGGGATAGTTTGGGCCGCCTGCACCCTCTGGCACCACCCAGGTAATATTTTGACTTGGGTCCTTAATGTCGCAGGTTTTGCAGTGAACACAGTTTTGGCTGTTGATCTGGAAGGTCTTGTCACCACTTTCGTTCTCCAGTACTTCGTATACCCCAGCAGGGCAATATCGTTGTGCTGGTTCATCCCACATGCTTAAGTTAATACCTAAGGGCAGGCTTGCATCCTTTAAAGTAAGATGACAGGGCTGGTTTTCCTCATGATTAGTACCGGAAATAAATACTGATGATAATTTGTCAAAACTGGTTATTCCATCAGGTTTAGGATACTCAATTTTAGGCATCTGGGCGGCAGGTTTTAACTGCGCATAGTCAGGGGTGTTATCTTTTAAAGTTACCGGAAGCTTGCCACCAAAAATATTTTGGTCAAACCAATTAAAGGCGCCTCCTAACCACATGCCAAACTTGTGCATTGCAGCACCAAAATTACGCGCTTTATAAAGCTCTTCATGTAACCAAGACTGCTTAAACTTCTCACCATATGCGAGTAGGTCTTGCTTACCTTGGTCGCCGTTCGTAATGGCTTCAAATAATGTCTCAGCTGCTAACATGCCAGATTTCATTGCTGTATGGCTGCCTTTAATTTTGGCAAAGTTCATAGTCCCTGCGTCACAGCCAATAAGTAATGCACCGGGAAGGCTCATTTTAGGTAAGGCGAATAGTCCACCTTTTTCGACAGCACGAGCGCCATAAGACACTCTAGAGCCGCCTTCTAAATGCTGTTTAAGTACAGGGTGATGCTTAAGGCGCTGGAATTCGTCAAATGGGCTTAGGTGCGGATTATCGTAGCTTAGGTCAATTATAATGCCTACAGTCACTTGGTTATTGTCACCGTGGTATAGGAAAAAACCACCATTGGCCCCTTTAGTCAGCGGCCAGCCAGAACCATGGACAACTAAACCGGGTTGGTGTTTGGCTGGGTCAATATCCCATAGTTCTTTAATACCAATGCCATAATGCTGACTCGTTGTCTCTAAATCAAGGCTGAATTTTTCAATCAATTGTTTGCCTAGATGACCCCGGCAGCCCTCTGAAAACACAGTGTATTTTGCGTGTAATTCCATTCCTTGCATATAACTGTCTTTTTGCTCACCAGTTTCACTGACCCCCATGTCCCCTGTAGCAATGCCTTTAACACTGCCATCTTCATGATAAAGAACTTCAGAAGCAGCGAAACCTGGGAAGATTTCGGCACCTAAGTTTTCAGCTTGCTCGGCAAGCCAACGACACACATTACCTAAACTAACAATGTAGTTACCTTCGTTGTGCATCGGCTTGGGAATAGCAAAGTTAGGCAGTGACATACCACCTGTGGAACTCGTAAGAATATGCATTTCGTCTCTAACAACAGGCGCAGTGAGTGGTGCTCCCATGGATTGCCAATCAGGAAAAAGTTCGTTTAGGGCTGTGGGTTCTAAGATAGCGCCCGACAATATATGGGCACCTACCTCAGAGCCTTTTTCAACCACACAAACGCTCAATTCCTGGCCTTTTTCTTGGGCTAGTTGTAGTAGTTTACATGCGGTGGCTAGGCCAGATGGGCCGGCACCCACAATAACAACATCGAATTCCATTGATTCACGTTCCACTGCATATCCTCTTGATTAGATTTAATTATACAAAGAGCCACTTTAACGCCTGTAAAAGTGGTCTACTGTTCATATACCGACTTATAGTGGCTGTTCTTAAACAGAGTTTCAATCAATACCGAACAGTCTTGGGTGATAATGCTTGAAAATCTCCACTTAGGTGCTAGGTTTGTTAAACTGTCGGTCTATACCTAAAGCAAAGAACCCACAATGCATATAGAAATCACCAGCACCACCACGCAGCAGCAAGTGCACGATGAGTTAAGGCAATTGCGCGCAGGCGACCGTGTTCACTGCACTGATGTTAGGCAATTTTTATTTTGTAAGCGTTTGTTAGAACAATGGCGGTGGGGCGATGTGTTGCTGTTGATGATGGATGATCAGAAACAAGTACTAAAGCAATTTAAGTACAAGCCCCCAGCTCATGATGAAATTCCACGTGACCGATTGCTCAAGGATCAAGAGCAGGTTGTGCACGCTCTGGAAAAGGTATTTGCCCATTGCCATAAAGTTGGCTTGCAAGTAGTGTCTTTCAGTGATGGTTTGGTGGTGGTACCAAAGGATCTTGCAGAAGATCCTATGGCGTTATGTTCTGCAGCAGCGTTAGGGATTAATGACTATGAAACCTATACCACTTTTGCTGAACATTTAGATTAAGCTACTTCTTCATCCGGTTCTTCTGGCTCTTCAGACATCACGCGCATGCCTTTATCGATGCCTTTTCGGGTTTGTGTTTTAGATTTAGCTTTTTGTAACTGGGTTTCTATTTTAGCGCTCAAAGAGTCGATCGCACTAAACATGTTGTTACCCCTGGCTTTGGCAAATATTTCTTGGCCAGTATCTAGGTGAAGAGTGGCCTCAGCAAGGTCTTGGTTACCTTCTTTGTCCATAGTGACTTGAATGTTAGTAATATGATCGAAGTGGCTTTCATTTTTCTGCAGCTTGGCCATAATACGTTCTTTTATAGCATCAGTAGCTTTGGTGTCGTGACGAGCAGTAATGTTCATTTGCATAATCGATTCCTTCTTAGGAGAGTTAAAAAAAGTAGAAATAGAGTGCGGTTCCTCTTGGGTTAGTTGGGTTAAGTAGATAGACTCGTTAGCCGTGAGACCAACATAATATAGGCTTCAAATAAGCAGATTCTTATACAGAAGCCATGCTTTTAATAGACCACAAGTGGGCTTGGAAGGGAAGGGCTTTTATGGGGCAAAGGCAAATTAAGTTGACTAGTTTATTGATTAAGGTAAAGGCTAATAGACGTGAAATGTGATTACGACATTGTGATTTGTGGTGGCGGTATGATTGGCGCTGCCTTAGCAACACTGCTTGCCCCACATGGATTTTCTATTGCCCTAGTGGATGGGCATAAGCCGAGTAGGTATGACTTAAGCCAGAAATTTGATCTAAGAATTTCTGCGTTAAGCCCTAAGAGTGCCCAAGTAATGCAGCAATCTGCCGCCTGGGAGATCCTTCAAGGCATGCGTCTTTGCCCCTACAAGCGTATGCGTGTTTGGGAAGTTGCAGGCTTTGGAGACCTGACGTTTAATGCCAACCAAGTGGGTGCAGCAGAACTTGGACATATTGTTGAAAACCGATTGGTACAGCTTAGCTTGTGGCAGGCTTTGCAAAGCAATGATAACGTAAAGATCATTTGTCCTGCATCACCAGAACACTTCCATCGTGATGGTAAGATAATGCGTATAGACCTTGATACTGGGCAAAGCATATCGGCTCGGTTGGTCGTTGGTGCAGATGGTGCTCAGTCTAAGGTAAGACAGAGCTTTGGAGTTGGCGTTAATCGTGGGCAATATCAGCAAGCTTGTTTGGTGGCCTCTGTTAATACTCAGTTGGGCCAGCAAGATATCACTTGGCAACGCTTTGTAAATACCGGCCCGCAAGCTTTTTTACCTCTGCTGGGTCAGCACGGTTCTGTCGTTTGGTACCACCAGACAGATCATGCACGAGCGTTAGCAAGTTTACCTAACGTAGACTTGGCAGGTGAAATTATGGCACATTTTCCGGCTGAACTTGGCACCATCGAAGTGACTGCAAAGGCCTCTTTTGGATTACAAAAACAACATGCTCAAAGTTATTGTATGGACGGCATGGTATTAATTGGTGATGCAGCCCATGTGATTAACCCACTGGCCGGGCAGGGTGTTAATTTAGGTTTTCAAGACGTGTCCAGTTTGGCAGAAATCCTCAAGGAGGCTCGCCACTCTGGCGAAGATTGGTCCACAATAGGTGTGCTGAGTCGATATCAAAAGCAGCGAAAGTTAGCCAATAGCGTCATGCTTCATAGTATGGACGCTTTTCACTATGGATTTAGCCAAACGAGCATGAAGAGCAAGTGGCTTAGAAATATGATGCTGGCCTCGGCCAAAGTCCCACTCATTAAAAAACAAGTCATTCGTTATGCGATGGGTATTTAACTGGCTATTTAATGTTTCTGTTAAAGAAGACTTTTCTAGCACAGTGTTTCAAATTATACTTGTGTGAAATGCTAAAGTTGAAAGTTGTGGCTGAAGTCGCTTTTGCAACTCTTGCCGTTTAAAAGCTATAGCAGACAATAAAAATAAGGTTAATTGTGGCCTGTTTTTGGTGTAAATGACGTTAATCTTTGTCACCGGTGGAAATAGTAATGCAAGTCACTGTTGACTTGTCAGTGAACACATAGCGTTGAGCCAGATGTGAGTTAACTTCTTGCTCCTATTAATGGCATGATCAGTCTCTACTGGTGGTGTCTTTTAAATCTATTAATTGGTAAAAATATGTCCGCAGCACCACAGTCCCACTCTGCATTTCGCTTTTTGCGCCAACAAACGATAGATTCGTTAAATATAAATATTCAACAGTACGAGCACGTTAAAACCGGTGCGTTGCATATTCATTTAGCCAGTGAACAAACAGAGAATGTATTTTTAGTGGCGCTAAAAACAATGCCTCAGGATTCATCAGGGGTGGCTCATGTGCTGGAGCATACGGCCTTGTGCGGAAGTGAGAAGTTTCCAGTAAGGGACCCTTTTTTCATGATGATAAGACGTTCTTTAAACACCTTTATGAATGCTTTTACTAGCAGTGATTGGACTGCTTATCCATTTGCCAGTCAAAATAAAAAGGACTTTAATAATCTGTTAGAGGTTTATTTGGATGCGGTGTTTTTCGCTCGCCTTGATGCCTTAGACTTTGCTCAAGAAGGTCATCGTGTAGAGTTCATTGATGACCAAGAAGGTCAGCAAAGCCTTATTTTTAAAGGCGTTGTTTTTAATGAAATGAAAGGCGCTATGAGCTCTCCAGTTAGTCAGCTGTGGCAAACTTTAACCAAGTACCTATTCCCTAGTACAACCTATCATTTTAACAGTGGTGGTGAACCATCAGACATTCCTGACCTAACCCACGAACAGCTGTTAGCCTTTTACAAACGTCACTACCACCCCTCTAATGCTATCTTTATGACCAGCGGTGATATTTCTGCAGCGACACATCAAGCCTCTTTTGAGGCTCATGCACTGCACCGTTTCTCAGCACAGAAAATTGACCTATCTGTTGCGGATGAAAAGCGATACTTTAGTCCCTTAAAAGTACAGGAAAGTTACCCAGCTGCAGCAAATGATAAGCAGGCTAAAACCCATTTAGTGCTAGGTTGGTTGCTGGGCCATAGCACAGATCTAAAACAACAGTTGAGAGCTAACTTGCTGTCTCGTGTATTACTAGATAATAGTGCGTCACCGCTACGTAAGGAGCTAGAGACATGTGGTTTAGGTACTGGACCCTCGCAACTTTGCGGCTTAGAAGATTCTAATAAAGAAATGACTTTTGTTTGTGGTCTAGAAGGGGCGGAAATTACAGACTCGCAAGCCTTTGAAACCTTGGTATTGAACTGTCTCGAAAAAGTAGCAAGTGAGGGCGTACCACAAAGCGAAATCGAAGCTGCTTTGCATCAGCTTGAGCTGGGTCAACGTGAAATAGGTGGTGATGGGTATCCATTTGGTATGCAGCTAATACTAAGTGCTCTACCCGCAGCAATCCATGGCGGTGATGCTTTAGCCGCGCTAAATTTAGACCCAGTATTGTCAGAGCTTGCTGAGGACATTAAAAACCGAGACTTTATCCCAAGCCTAATTCAAGACCTATTGATAAACAATAGTCATCAAGTAAGGTTGACGCTAGTGCCAGATGAGAAGATGGCAAACCGCAGAGACACTGCAGAAAAGCAGCGCCTTAGTGGCATGCTTAGCGCCATGAATGATGAGCAACGTCAGATTGTTATTGATGAAACAGCAGCACTATTGGATCGTCAGTCACAAGAAGACGATCCTGGTGTTTTGCCAGAGGTAACTAGAGCAGACATTCCAGTCTCCCAGTTCATTGCTAGCCCAACAGTGTCTAATAAAGATTTAGGCTGGGAGTTTTATGGGGCAGGCACAAATGGGTTGGTGTACCATCAGTTAGTGATTGATTGGCCAAAAATTGATGCCCAAAACTTACCTTACCTTAATTTGCTTGCCCAGCTGATGACTGAATTGGGCATTGGTGACCAGGACTACTTAGCTGTTCAGGCTCAGCAAGCTGCCGTTTGCGGCAGCCTTTCTGCCTATTTATCTTTCCGGGGTCAAGCCACTGATGCTGACCACTTGAATGCCTACTTTGTAATAAGTACTAAAGGGCTGGTAAGCCAGCAAGAAGCCATTGTAGATTTACTAAAACAAACTTTATTGTCTGTACGTTTTGATGAGAAAAAACGTATCAAGGAATTGGTTGGCCAGTTACGATCACGTCGCCAACAAAGTGTCGGGCAATCAGGCCACAGTTTTGCTTTAGGTGCGGCTAGCCGAAATATGAGCGCGGGTGCAAACCTTCAATACAGTATGAGTGGCTTAAAATCTGTGGTTTGGCTACAGCAGCTCGATGATAGCTTGGAGGATGAGCAACATCTAACAGATCTATGCAGCACACTTGCAAAACTCCAGCAACAGTTGTGCGAACAGCCACTCCAGTTGGCTAGTGTAGGGGAAGTTCAACAAGAGTCTAATATAGAGGCCACTTTTACCGGCGCATTTACGGCGCATGTCGGTGCGTTACAAGGGCGTTTTCAATGGCCATTTGATAAAGCCCATAGCAAAAATGATTATCGACCAGTGCATCAGTTGTGGACGACTAACACCCAAGTTAATTATTGTGCCAGATCTTTTCCAACTGTATCAAGCGCCCATCCAGATGCAGCTTCGTTGGTTGTTCTTGGTGAGGTTTTACGCAATGGTTACTTACATCGCGCGGTGCGTGAACAGGGTGGCGCTTATGGTGGTGGAGCAGGGCAAGATAATAATAACGCTTGTTTCCGTTTTTACTCTTACCGCGACCCTCGTAGTGAAGAAACCTTCGCAGATTTTGGCGCATCGGTAGATTGGGTATTGTCTGATCAACTACTAAATCAACACCTCGAAGAAGCAGTGTTGGGCGTTATTGGCAGCCTTGATAAGCCAGGATCGCCAGCAGGAGAAGCCTTACAGGCATATCAGAATCAGCTTCATGGCCGCACTTCAGATGTTCGCCAGGCCTTTAGGGTTGCTATTTTAGCGGTCAGTCTTGATTCTTTACAAAGTGTGGCTAAGCGTTATTTGCACAATAGTCAGCCTTCGGAGGCCGTCGTAGCGCCAGCAGAATTAAGTGGTCATGCGTATTTTAAAGATTTTGAGGTTTACAGTGTTTAAGTCACTTTAACAGCCTTGAAATCCTAACCATCTAGTCAGGTTTTTGTTGACGAAATATATTTTGCGGTTACAATGCTAGCAGTATTACATCTGAATTCTGGGATTTCATGCTCAATAAATCTAATAATAATGCACCAATGACCCTGTTACAGGTCACAAATATTAGTAAAAAGTTTGGTGACTTTTATGCTAATGACAACCTTAATCTATCGATAGAAACGGGTAAAGTACACGCCTTATTAGGCGAAAATGGGGCAGGCAAGTCTACCCTAGTTAAAATGATGTATGGTGCTTTGCAACCGACGTCTGGCAGTATTTTTTGGCAAGGCCAAGAGACCTTGATAGCCAGCCCAGCGCATGCAAGAGAGCTGGGCATTGGTATGGTATTCCAACATTTTTCATTGTTCGAAGCCCTTACTGTGGCTGAAAATATTAGCCTTGCTTTGCCAGTGCAGCTGCGCCAAGGTGACTTAAGCCAGCGAATTGCTGACCTTTCATTAGATTATGGCTTACCCCTTAACCCCGCTGCATTGGTTGCAGACTTATCTGTTGGAGAAAGGCAGCGCATAGAGATTGTTCGTTGCCTGTTGCAACAGCCTAAACTTCTTATTATGGACGAACCGACTGCGGTTCTTACCCCTCAAGAGGCCCAAGCTTTATTTTCAACCTTACGCCGTTTGGTAGAAGAGGGCTGTGCCGTACTCTACATTTCTCATCGCCTAGAAGAAGTAAAACAAATATGCCATGACGCGACTATTTTACGCCACGGTAAACTTGTTGCAGAAGTTGATCCCAAGGTAGAGACTGCTGCTACCCTAGCGCAGCTAATGGTGGGTAGTAGTGTGCATCAGGTGAGTCGTGATGCTAATGGTGAAATAGGTGAGGTTTTGTTATCTCTTTCTCACCTTTATCAAACTTCGTCTGCTCCTTTTGGTGTTGATCTTGTAGATGTAAATTTGCAAGTTAAAAGTGGGGAGATACTAGCTATTGCAGGGGTTGCAGGTAATGGCCAAGGTGAGCTTTTTAGTGTAATTTCTGGGGAAGAACGTAACCCGCAGCAACACTTTATTTCACTATTAGGGCAGGTCAGTGACGGCCTTAATATTAATCAACGGCGGCTTTTAGGGGCGGCCTTTGTTCCTGAAGAGCGCATGGGACATGGCGCAGTAGAACATTTAAGTTTAACTAATAATATCCTCCTGTCTCGCCATGCGTGTAATGATGAAGGGTCCTCGTTAGATCGAGGATGGTTTGGAATAGATCGGCGTCAGCTAGCCCAGTTGAATAAGGCTATTAGCATCAACTACGACGTGCGCAAGTCTAGGGAAGATGACGTGGCAGGTTCTTTGTCTGGTGGCAATCTGCAAAAGTTTGTTGTGGGCAGAGAACTTAATCGCAAACCTAAAGTTTTGGTTATTAACCAACCGACATGGGGCGTTGATGCTGGGGCAGCAGCGTTAATCCGCCAAGCAGTTATTGACCTATCACGACAAGGCAGCGCTATTTTAATTATTAGCCAAGATTTGGATGAAATATTTGAGTTAGCCGATACTATTGCCGTCATATCTAGAGGGCAATTATCGCCGAGCTATGCAGCTAGTGAGCTTTCTCGAGAAAAAATAGGTTTAATGATGGCTGGTTCCCATGAACAAACTGCGCAAGCATTTGGAGCTTAATGTGCAATTAATTTTAGAAAAACGCCCTCAGTCTTCAGGCTTAATGAATTTATTTTCTCCCTTACTAGCCATAGTGCTTACCGTAGTAGTTGGAGGGCTGATTTTTGCAGCGATGGGTAAACCCCCCCTTACTGCACTATATTTATATTTTATAGATCCTTTGACCAGTTGGTGGTCTGTTGAGGAGGTATTAGTCAAAGCTGGTCCATTAGTGCTCATCGGTGTTGGTTTAGCGGTGTGTTTTAAAGCTAACGTTTGGAATATAGGTGCTGAAGGTCAACTGACAGTTGGGGCCCTTATGGGCGCTATTATTCCCATATTATGGGGAGAGTGGCAATCGCCTTTAGCTCTGTTAGCCATGCTATGTTTAGGCGCATTAGGTGGTGCACTATTTGCATTGATCCCCGCTTGGCTAAAAACTCATTTTGGGGTTAATGAGATTCTTACCAGTTTGATGCTAGTTTATATTGCTCAGTTACTTTTGGACTGGTTCGTACGAGGCCCCTGGAAAGATCCCAATGGTTATAACTTTCCAAAGTCCGTATCGTTTGAAGGCTGGCATCTACTGCCCATGTGGGGTGATGGGCGAATGCATTTTGGCTTAATAGTGTCGTTGGTCGCTGCGTTAGTCCTGTTTTGGATAATGCGCCACACGTTAAAGGGTTTTGAGATTAATGTTGTGGGGAGTGCACCCAGAGCAGGTACTTTTGCAGGGTTTTCACAAACTAAAATGGTGTGGTTCTGTTTTGCTCTGTCTGGAGGCCTTGCAGGGCTTGCTGGGTTAATCGAAGTGGCGGGGCCAATAGGACAGTTACAGCCTCAAATTTCACCTAACTATGGTTTTACAGCGATTATTGTCGCATTTTTGGGACGTTTAAACCCTCTGGGAGTCATCTTTGCCGGCATCTTGTTAGCCATTAGTTACATTGGCGGTGAAGGTATACAAATTGAATTAGGGATTTCCAGCAAAATTACTCAGATGTTTCAGGGCATGTTGTTATTCTTTATTTTGATGTGCGATACACTAATTTTATATCAGCTTAAATGGATAAGTACTAAACCTAATCAACCTACTTCAGGTCATGCGTCATGAGCCCATACGAAGCAATACTTTTAACCATTATCACAGCGTCTACTCCCTTGTTATTAGCCGCAATCGGTGAGTTGGTAGTGGAACGCTCAGGGGTGCTCAATCTCGGTATAGAGGGCATGATGGTAATGGGCGCTGTCTGTGGTTTTGCTGCCGCTCATGTTACTGGTTCTGCCTGGTTAGGGGTTATTGCTGCTACCTTTGCAGGTATTGCCACGTCTTTATTATTTGGCCTACTGACGCAAACCTTAATGACTAACCAAGTTGCAACGGGCTTAGCAATTACACTATTAGGGCTCGGGCTTTCGGGTTTAATTGGTAGTGGATTTGTTGGTTTACCAGGGGTTAAGTTAGCTAACGTGTCCATACCATGGCTATCAGACCTGCCTTATGTGGGTCGATTAATCTTTGGACAAGATCCGCTAGTTTATGTTTCCATTGCGTTAACTGCAGGTGTGGCTTATACGTTAAATCACACCCGAATGGGGTTGATTATCCGTGCTGTTGGGCAAAATCATGCTTCTGCTCACAATTTAGGCTACCGTGTAGTTGCAGTGCGCTATGCTTGTATTGCTTTTGGTGGCGCCACATCTGGTCTTGCTGGGGCCTATTTATCTTTGGTTTACACACCTCAGTGGATAGAAAATATGACTGCAGGCAGGGGGTGGATTGCTCTGGCATTAGTGGTATTCTCTACTTGGTTACCAGGTCGGTTAGCCGCTGGAGCCTATTTATTTGGCGGTGTATGGATTTTGGGACTGTATGCTCAAGGTATGGGTGTTGGTATACCATCACAACTGCTATCTTCACTGCCATACGTTGCAACTATTCTAGCTTTGGTTATTATTTCTACTAATCGACGCTTATCTTTGATCAATACCCCTGCCTCTTTAGGGCAAGGTTTTGTACCCGATCGTTAAGCTTAGCTTAAGGTCACTAATGCTGTAACATTTTAATAACCAGTCATCGTAATAGATGAGGAGAAGTTTTATGAAGAAGTTGCTCACGACTGCAGCCAGCATTGCGCTGGTCTCAGCACTATCCATTTCTGCTGTTGCAGCAGATAAGCTCAAGGTTGGTTTTATCTACATTGGTCCTCCAGGCGACTTTGGTTGGACTTATCAACATGATCAAGGGCGCCAAGCGATTGATGCTCGTTTAGGTGATCATGCAGAAACAGTATTCGTTGAAAATGTACCCGAAGGCCCGGACGCTGAGCGCACAATCACTCGCTTGGCTCGTCAAGGTGCTGGCTTAATTTTCACTACGTCGTTTGGCTACATGGACCCAACCTTAAATGTTGCGGCTAAGTTCCCAGATGTTAAGTTTGAACATGCCACTGGTTACAAACGCACAGATAACGTGTCTACTTATGGCGCACGCTTTTATGAGGGCCGTTATGTCATTGGTCAAATTGCTGCCAAGATGTCTAAATCAGGTGTCGCTGGGTACATTGGCTCTTTCCCAATTCCTGAAGTAGTGCGCGGCATTAATGCGTTCTTATTAGGCGCTCAAACCGTTAATCCAGACTTTAAGCTAAAAGTGGTATGGGCCAACTCTTGGTTTGACCCTGGCCGTGAAGCCGATGCGGCTAAAGTGTTAATTAGCCAAGGTGCAGATATTATCACCCAACATACGGACTCTACAGCTGCAGTTCAAGTGGCAGAAGCGCAGGGTGTTTATGCCTTTGGTCAGGCCTCAGATATGGCTGCATTTGCTCCTAACGCTTTGCTAACCTCTATTATTGATAACTGGGCGGACTATTATGTTGATCGCACACAAGCCGTATTAGATGGATCATGGGTAAGCACTGATACGTTTGGTGGAATGGATACGAATATGGTTCAAATGGGCCCATTCGTGAACATGCCAGCTGACGTTAAAGCTATGGCAGAAACCACCACAGCAGCTATTACAGCTGGTGAACTTCACCCCTTTGCTGGCCCTGTATATAAGCAGGATGGTTCTTTAGCTGCTGCTGAAGGCGAAGTGGTTGATCTTGGTACTTTGCTAGGCATGGACTGGTATGTTAAGGGAGTTGATGACCAGCTATAAGCTGACCAACGCATAGTCAGAATTGACTAGCGAACACAAAAAAACCCGCCTCAGGCGGGTTTTTTAATGCCTATTGTTTAAGTTTAGTAACGTTAACAAAGAGGCTGAGTTGCTGACCTGGCTGAAGGTATTTTTTCAGCAATTGGTTCCACTTTTGAATGTCTTTAACCGTGACACTAAAGCGATGTGCAATAACTGAGAGGTTGTCTCCAGAACGTACCTTGTAGGTGAGTTTTTTTACTATGTTACGTTGTGCAGCGGGAAGTTTATTACTGCTGCTTCGTGGCCATATATTGAGTTTGTCACCAATTTGCAACACAGATTTAGAACTAAGTTTATTCCAACTTGCAATTTGTTTAATGCTCACTTTATATTTTTTCGCAATCTTCCAAAGGCTGTCGCCACTTTTAACCTTATATTCAACTCGTTTGCTGGCTTGAGTTTGGTTAATTTGCTTTTGCCTGGCAATAACACGTTGCGCAGCACTTAAGGTATATGCTGCCGCATCCTTGCTTGCTATAGGTATCATGAGCGTTTTACCCGCACGAATCATTGTGCCATCAACGTTATTAATAGTTCGCAATAATTCAACACTAACGTGATATCGGTTGGCAAGCCTCAGCAAGCTATCACCAGGCACTATGGTATATCTTTCCCAAGATACCCTTTTACTTGAAGGCAGTTTTGCAAGGTTGGAGTTAAAGGTGTTTAAGTGAGCAATAGGAATGAGCAGGTGGTGGGGGCCCTGTGGATCTGTTGCCCATTGGTTAAAGGCAGGGTTTAACCGATACATTTCATCCGTAGTAATCTTAGCCATCTCTGCCGCTTGAGCTAAGTCAATTTGAGACCCAACATCTATGGATTTAAAATAGGCTTTATTAGCGATACTGTTCAGAGTATCTGTGCCAGCTTGTTCGGAAATAACCTGCGCTACGGCTAATAGTTTAGGCACATAATTCATGGTTTCTTTAGGCAGATCTAATGACCAAAAATCAGTAGGTTTCCCCAATTTTTTATTACGTTTAATGGCTTTCAGTACAGTTCCCTGGCCACCATTGTAGGAAGCAATAGCGAGTAACCAGTCACCATCAAACATTTTGTGTAATTGTAACAAGTACTTATGAGCTGCTTTGGTAGATGCCACAATATCTCTGCGGCCGTCGTACCACCAGTTTTGTTTTAGACCAAAACTGCGTCCGGTAGATGGAATAAATTGCCACGCGCCAGAAGCGCGCCCTGAAGAATAAGCAAAGGGGTCAAAGCCACTCTCAATAATAGGAAGTAGGGCAATCTCAGCAGGTAGCGACTGGTCTAAGGCGCTATGCAGCATAAAATGGTAGTAGCGGCTGGCCCTGGTGGTTACTCGGTGCATATACGCTTTGTGTGAATTGTACCAATTATAATGTTGGTCAATGCGGGCGTTGACAACCTTGCTTAAACCATAATTAGCTACAGTTATTTGCCAAAGATCTAGATCTGGAATTATGTCTGGAACTATTTCTATCGTTTTTTCTGAAACCATTGTTGCCGACACATCTATTGGTGTGACAGGGTTATTATTTTTGTGGGGCTCTGAAAGAAAATGTGCAGCTTCAGAAGTGCTGGCATCAGAATCAATTTCAGACCAACCCAATAAGTTATTATTAACTATTTTTTCGGCAATGGCTTGGGCTGTTGGATAAGCCTGTTCTTCAGCGTTGTAACTAATTACATTCGATGGCTGTAATGATTTGGCTATATTGATGACACTTTCTATGGGAGGGGCCAAGGCTTCAAAAGTGGCATTAGCCAAAGGAGTATCAGTGATCTTAGCTTTGGCAACTGCATCAGCGTCAGGCGCCGCAACAACATCAGAAATTTCTACAACATCAAAGGCATTGGCACTGCCTGTCACATCATCAATGTTGGCAACTTTAGCAGTATCTGAGTTAGATAGATTAGGTTGCAAAATAGGTGTTTGGCAGGCGCTAAGAGATACCGCTGCAGCCACATAAAATATGGGTTTAAGCTGGCGCTTAAAGGAATGGTGTAAAGAAATTCTTGTCAAGGCAGTGTTCACAATTAAAATATTAAAAGGCTGTTGATTTTAGCAGGCTAGCTGCGTAGGTCAATATAGAACCCTAAGTCTTGTTATAGTTCCTTAGTTTTTATCCTTTATAATCCCTAAAAGCTGTTTTTCCACTGTCGTAGCGCTGCAAAAACGTCACTAGGGCTATTCAAAGCTTGACCCTTGTAGAACTCGGCACTGGCAATTACTGCTTTATCATGCGTGCGCACAAACGGGTTAATAGCAGATTCTTGCGCTAAGCAGGTAGGTAATGTCACTCCATTTTTAGCACGTATGCGTTTACACATTCGTTGGGCCAACTTTAGGGCATCATTGTTACCATCTACAGTCATAGCAAACTCTAAATTGGCTAAACTATATTCATGGGTTGGGTAAGCTTTGGTGGTTCCAGGTAACGCCATTATTTTACTCAATGAGTGATGCATTTGTTCTGGTGTGCCTTCGAATACTCGGCCACAACCGGCCAAAAATAAAGTATCACCGCAAAATAATAGGCCTTGCTCATCACTGTGGTAGGCAATGTGGTCTAGCGTATGTCCAGGAATTTCAATGACCTTAAACTTTGAACCAAATACATTGACGGTATGACCTTCGACAACGCTCTGGGTTGTCCCAGAGTACGGACTTTTAATAGGTCCGAAAATAGGTAGCTCTCCAAAATAATTCACCAGATCAGCAATGCCCCCGGTATGATCAGCATGATGGTGGGTGACTAATATTGCAGACAACTTTTTTTCTATTTTTATTGCATGTTCAATAACCACGTGTGCATCACCTGGATCCACCACAATAAAAGTGTCAGATTTTACATCCTCAATGCACCAGATATAGTTATCTTCAAAAGCTGGTATAGGCGTGATAGTTAGACTTGAAGGCATTGTCTGCATGGTTTGGTCTTTCTTAGAGCTTTGTATGGATCATTAGAGTAGCGGTGCTGGCTAAATTACGCAAGCAAGGTGGCTGAGAATGCCTTATTATAACGCATGAATAATTCTACCCACCTGAAGCCCTACCCATTTGAAGAACAGCAGTTTACTAGCTGGTTATGCAGTGCAAAAGGTGCGTCATTTATGGTGCAAGAGCAGCAACAACTGAATTCTTTAATGCCTAAAGCTTTTGGCCATTACAGCGTTTATTTAGGCCTCAATGCTAAGCTGAGTGCGAGCCTAACAAGCCCAATTAAAAATGCCATTGCCTTAACATCACATCGTCATTTAGGTGGCCACGCAGTAATGGATCCACATCAGTTACCTCTGGCTACTGAAACCATAGATTTGTTGGTGCTGCAGCATGTGTTAGATATGAGTGATAATCCTCATCAGATTCTTCGAGAAGCCGCGCGTGTTATTAACTCCGGTGGCCGCCTTGTGATAACAGGTCTTAACCCTTATAGCTTTTGGGGCTTGTGGAGACGACTAAGACTCAAGCGCGGAGTGCCGTGGCGGGCTAATTTTTTAGCACAACACAGGCTTAAAGATTGGCTTACCTTATTAAGTTTCGGTGACTTTGATATTAAGCCTGTATATGATTGCTCGCCAGCTAAATGGAAGACTAGGCCGTGGCTGAGCTGCCTTGCGATTCCTTTGGGTGCTGGGTATGTTTTATCAGCAGTAAAGCAAGAGACACGAGTACATTTACTTAAAGCAAATTGGCGCAATCGCGTGGTCAATCCTAGTTTTGGTTTGGCAGGAGCTACTCGACAAACGAGTCAAAAAGAATAACCTTTGGAGATGAATTGATTGGCTACAGATCACATTGAATTATTTACTGACGGCGCATGCAAAGGTAACCCTGGTCCTGGTGGATGGGGCGTATTAATGCGCTTTAAAGAGCAAGAAAAGCGTTTATATGGTGGCGAACCATTAACCACTAATAATCGTATGGAGCTTATGGCAGCTATTAAAGGGCTAGAGGCTTTAACTCGTCCGTGCAAAGTTGATCTTACGACTGACTCTCAGTATGTGCGCAAAGGAATTACTGAATGGATCTTTAATTGGCGTAAAAACAACTGGCGCACTGCAGCCAAAAAACCTGTTAAAAATGCTGATCTTTGGCAAATGTTAGACCAAGCTGTGCAGCCTCATGAAGTAGAATGGCATTGGGTTAAAGGGCATAGTGGCCATGTAGAAAACGAAATTGCTGATGACCTTGCCAACTTAGGTGCCGCAGAACAAGCTGTATAATCTCTTAAGGAACAAACTATGCGATTAATAGTATTAGATACAGAAACAACGGGCTTAGAGCCCAAGCAGGGCCATCGGTTAATTGAGGTTGGCGCATTAGAAATGGTTAATAGACGCTTAACTGGTAAGAGTTTTCACGAATATGTCCAGCCAGAACGTGATATCCCCATGGAAGCGCAGGCTGTGCATGGCATCACTGAAGACTTCTTAAAAGGTAAAGCATTATTTTCTACTATTGCTGATGACTTTATTGAGTTTGTCAGAGGTGCTGAACTGATTATTCACAATGCACCCTTTGACCTTGGGTTTTTAGACAATGAATTGGCCATTGCGGGAAAAGCTGTGGGGCGAAGTTATCCGAAAATTGCGGATATTTGTAAAATAACAGATTCTTTAAAACTTGCCCGTCAAAAACATCCAGGGCAAAAAAACAACCTTGATGCGCTCTGTCGACGTTATGGCATTAACAATGCGCACCGAGAATTACATGGTGCATTGTTAGACTCTGAGATCTTAGCTGACGTCTATCTGCTCATGACTGGTGGACAAACTGACTTAATGCTGGCTACCCAAACAGTATCTGTGGGTGGTGGAGCCACCACTATTAATAGCAAAGTGACTTTGCAAGCCGGCTCACTGCCAGTGGTGTTAGCTACTAATGAAGAGCTCCATGCTCACCAAATTAAGCTAGAAACTGTGGCTAAAGCTTCAGATGGTCAATGTCTCTGGTTGAATGCTTAGGAAAAATTAAGCTTTACAACTCGTTCTTCGGCCATAATGCAGACCTTAAAAAGCCGCAATTTTCGCGGCTTTTTAAGCTTTAAGGCAAAAGTATCTAACCTTAATGCAGTTAATGAAAAGCTAAATAGGCCGCTGCAGGTTTGAGTAAGCAAGCATATAAGTGGCTATTTAATTGGCATATGTAGGGTATTAACCCATTTTAAATAATTGACTTAGTCGCGTGCCTAACATCACATCGCCTTCAGCTTGAAGACGCCCCCCCATGAAGGCGGCCATGCCATCCAGCTCCCCAGATACAATCTCTGTAAGTGTCTCAGAGTCCATAGACATCGTGATTTCTGGATCATCGTGATTGCCTAAACTGCTAGCACATGTGGCGTTATCGATGGTGACAAAGAAATCGTCATCGTCAGAAATGCAAAACTGAAATGTTGCTTCTAAGTCTTCAGCTTCGTCAGCGACAAATGCAGATTGCATTTGCTCCATAATTTGAGCTACAGCCATTGGTTTAATCCTTTTTTTAAGTTTAATCAGTTTGATTCTATGGGTTTTTTTAAGTTAAATCAAACGATCGTTTGAATTGTAGATTTGATGCATGTTTAATTATGGTTTTAAGGCCCACTAGACTAGACTAGAATAGAGAGGAATTTTTGGTGTACACAAGAACCATATTTGGAGAGTTACGTGTTAGATTTTTTGTATGAGTACGGGTTATTTTTAGCAAAAGTTGTTACTTTTTGTGTTGCTGCCGTTGTGGTCATTGGCTTTTTAGTCATGGCGGGACAAAATCGCCGACAATTGAGTAAGGCTGGGCATATTGAGGTGAGAAACCTCAATGAAGAGTTTGAAGACATGACAGACACCCTAGATCACGCAATGATGGATAAGTTTCAGTTCAAGCAGTTGCGCAAGAGTCAGGAAAAAGCCGATAAGCTTCAGACTAAACAGGATAAAGCTGATGCAAAGAAACAGGCTAAGCAAATTAAAGCAGAAGGGTCTTCAGGCTTGGGTGAGGAAGCGTTACCTGCCACCAAGAAAAGGACGTTTGTACTAGACTTTGATGGCGACGTTAAAGCCAGTGCAGTAGAGTTTCTGCGTCATGAGATTAGCGCAATTATATCAGTTGCTAAAGTTACCGACGAAATCATTATGCGCCTCGACTCAAGCGGTGGCATGGTCCATACCTACGGTTTGGCGGCGTCACAGTTGGGACGTATCAATACTGCCAACATTCCACTTACTATTTGTGTTGACCAAATTGCTGCTAGTGGAGGCTATATGATGGCTTGCATGGCAAACCATATCACCGCTGCACCCTTTGCTTTGGTCGGTTCTATCGGCGTTGTAGCTGAGGTACCAAACGTTCATAGGCTGCTTAAAAAGCACTCTATCGATGTTGAGGTGCTCACTGCAGGCGAACATAAACGTAGTCTAACTATTATGGGAGAGAATACCCGTAAAGGCCGTGATAAATTTGTTGAAGATTTGCAGCAAACCCATGGTTTGTTTAAAAGTTGGGTTAAACAACAACGTCCGCAGCTTGATCTAGAGCAAGTTGCTAATGGCGATGTATGGTACGGCCAGCAAGCTATAGATCTTGGCCTTGTAGATGCAGTGGGTACCTCAGATGAAGTGTTACAACAAGCAGTAAAAGACAGTGACGTATTGTTAATTGAGTACGTGGCTAAAAAAACGATGGGTGAGAAGTTTGGTATTGCTGCTGCTACAAGCTTAAGTTTGTTCAGTAACCGCATATGGTCTAAAGCTCGGCGGCACTCTATTACTCATTAAGGCTGTTAAGGAACTACCCTATGAATTCTTTTTCAAACTTATGTAGACCGTTGTCTCCGGGATTTTTAATACCCAAGGACATGCCTGTGCGCATTGGGTTAGTCGTACTGGCCACTGATATGGTGCTCGAGATTGAATGGCGAGATTTATTTGCTGGGTTGCCTATTGAAGTTTTAGTAGCTCGTATAGCCTGTGCAGCTGAAGTTACTCCAGAGGCTTTATTAACTATGGCGCAACAGATAGGTCAATGTGCCAGCCTAATTTTGCCAGATGTGCCTTTAGACGCCATAGCATACGGCTGTACCTCTGGGAGTTTAGTGATTGGCGAAAAAAAGGTGCATGAGTTACTTCAGCAAGGTAATTCACTCCAAGTAACTAGCAATCCCTTCAGCGCTATTAAAGCTGCTTTAGTGCATATTAAAGCTCAAAATTTGGTAGTGTTGTCGCCTTATTTAGCCAGCGTAAATCAGCCGTTTTATCAGGCTCTAACCGATGCAGGGTACACGATTAAAGGTTGGGGAAGTTTAAATTTGACACTCGATCGAGAGATTGGCTCAATGAATCCTGAGCATCTGCCCATTCTCATCGATCAGCTGTTAGATGGGCTTGAATCTATGCCTGACGCTGTGTTTATTTCATGCACAAATTTTAAGGCTTTAGCTAAGCTAGACGAGTTAGAGCAACGTTATGGGTGTTACTTTATGTCAAGTAACCAAGTAATGGCTTGGCATGTATTACGCCAGCTTGATATTTCTCTGCCACAGACCAATGCTGGACGCTTGCTGCACACGCTTTAAGTGCTAGTTGGGGATAAACGGCCGCAGCCAAACACTGGTATCGTGGAATACAGCACCACCATGAGGCAAGCCAGGGTCTGCACTGGTGAGTGCGTTGATACCTACGTTGCCAACGAAGGCTTTGTTTGGCCATATTGATTCGCACACCAGGATACCTTGCTGTAATCCATCATATTCTTTAACAGGCAAGATCAGCTGTCCTCGACTATTGCCAATTTCAACAAGATCTCCATTCTTCACCCCCAAAGCTAAGCAATCCTTAGGGTGCACCATTAGATCTGGTTGTTTCTCTAACCTTAAAGAGAATGGGGCTTCTGTAAAGCTTGTGTTCAAAAAATGGCGTGCAGGAGCGGTGACTAAGCGCCATGGCTGCTTGGCAGTGGTGGGGTCAGTAATAGCCACATGATCAGGCAATGAGGAGACATTAATTTTCCCCAACAACAGCTCATCCCAGCCATGATGAAAGTGGAATTTGCCGTCGGTGTGAGCAAAACCATTTAAAAAGTGGGCGTCATCAAAGGGCAGTGCACAATCTACCCAATTGTTTTGCCATAACGTTGGCCAGTCTACTGAGCCACCTTGAGTAACGCAGTCTTTCATAAGTTCTGCTGCAGACATGTGAAACCCTTTATGCTGACTACCTAAACGTCGGCCAAGCTCATTGATGACCCATAAATTACTTCGACATTGGCCAGGTGGTTCAATAACTTTGCGACTCAGCTGAAGGTGAGTATGACCACCACCCAAATAAATGTCATCATGTTCTAAGAACATGGTTGCTGGAAGCACTAGGTCTGCCATGGCGGCTGTTTCAGTCATAAACTGCTCATGCACACAAATGAATAGATCATTCCGTTCAAAGCCCTGGCGTACTAAATTTGATTCAGGTGCTACAGCCATGGGGTTGGTGTTTTGAATAAACAGCGCTTTAACTGGGGGTTTTCCTTGCAGGTCTCTTGGGTTATTAGTGAGCACTGCTCCAATGCGTGACTGGTCTAAAATACGAGTTGTTTCATCAATGCTGTCTAACCCTTTTATTAGGTTTAAGTCCACAGGGTACATGGCACTATTGCTATAAAGTGCGCCACCACCGAGGTGCTTCCATGCCCCTGTTATTGCTGGTAAGCAGGTCACTGCGTGCATATTAAAAGCACCGTTTCGGCTGCGGCTGAAGCCATAGCCTAATCGAATAAAACTTTGAGCATGAGTACCATACCAATGTGCGAAGGTTTCGATTTCTTCTTCGGTTAAGCCAGTGATTACTGATGCCCAAGCAGACGTTTTGTATTTCAGATGACTCTCAAGCCCCTGTGGGTCATCAGTAAATTGATTTAGATAATCCCAATCGGCATAGTTATCTCTAAATAAACAATGCATGACTGCGCACGCTAAAGCGCCATCGGTTCCGGGCTTCAGCATTAAATGTAGATCAGCTTTTTGTGCTGTAGCTGTGCGATAAGGGTCCACAACGACTAACTTAGCATTACTATTAGTGCGAGCCTTATTAATGTGATCCATCACATTAATTTGCGTGTGAACTGGGTTGCCACCCCAAACAACAATAAGCGATGAATGCTGCATTTCCCGCGGATCGATGCCGCGCTTAAGGCCAGTGCCTGCAATATAACCAGCGTCAGCTAGGGTAGTGCAAATGGTAGACTTCTGACGAGAGTAGCTTAAGGTGTGACTAAGACGGTCAATGGAATCCCTTTGCACCAAACCCATAGTGCCAGCGTAGTGATAAGGCCAAATTGCCTCGGTGCCATATTGGTTGCTAATGGTAGTGAATTTATCCACTATCAATGCCATTGCTGTTTCCCAGCTAATCGGTTCGAACGCCTCAATGCCAGCACCTTTATCGCCAATGCGGCGCAACGGCTGTGTTAGCCGCTGTGGGTGGTGGATGCGGTCTTTATACCGAGCCACTTTGGCGCAAATTACGCCATTTGTGTAGGTTTGACTTTTGCTACCATAAACGCCACCAATGGTATGGCTGTCAATGCGCTCAACTTCTAATGCGCACACGCTTGGGCAATCATGGGGGCAGGTGGCTGCTATTCTTTGCATGTTGTTGTTCAGCGTCGTTTATTGTTGCTTCTGAGTGTACAATAATTACCACTTATAGCCACCAAGGATTGGACAACTTTGCGTTCCATTACCCAATTAGCTGATTTTCGCAAGCCATTATCGTTATCTCAACACGCTGGTCATCGCTTGATGCTGGTCGTGGCTATGGTGGAAAATCATGGACTAGCGCAGGCAAAGAAACTGCCTGAGATAGGTGAACCGTGCCTATGGGTTGACGTGCCGCAAAAAAGACAAAGTCAGGCACCTAAGCACCAATACATCAGTGCAAACCAAGCTAATCAATATTTGGGGACGTCTAATCAATATGTGATTTATAACGCTCACCGAGGGTTTAATGCGAGCGCTTTATGTGCCCTGAGTGGCACTATTAAGGGTACAGGAGTGTTAATTTTGTTAACACCTCCCACATCTCAGTGGCAGAGCAACTTTGATTCCCAACTAAAAGCCTACGGTCAGTTAGAGCGTCATGCCCATTCAAATTTCATTCAATGGTGGCAGCGACAATGGCAACATCATAGTGCAGTCTATGTCTTGCACGAAGAAGTCAATCAAGTAAAAACTACCCATTGGCAACCTTTCACTAAGCTGCTTAAACAATGGCCATTGTTAGAACCCACAAGGGAGCAACAAAGTATAATAACGACTTTAGTTACGGCTTATAACCAGCAGTCAGAGATCGTGTATACCATTGAAGGCCATAGGGGAAGGGGTAAGTCTGCCTGTTTGGGTTGGCTGATTAAAACGATAGGTAAGGAGGATAACCACGGCCCTGTTGTCGTTACAGCACCCAGTAAACGCGCCCTTGGCTCGATGACACAAACTGCAGGTTTGCAAAAGGTAAATTTTCACGCTTTAGATGCACTGTTAGAACAGCGGCCTAAAGCAGGTCTGGTCATTGTTGATGAGGCCGCAGCGATACCGTTGTCACAACTTACAAAGCTAGTTAAGCATTATAAATTGGTCGTTTTATCATCCACTCAAGACGGTTATGAGGGCAGTGGTCAGGGCTACAGATTAAAATTGCCCCATATTATTAGTACCCTAGGGCTAACCAGCAAAGCAATGACATTAACGCAGCCAATGCGCTGGCAGGCTGATGATCCTTTAGAGACATTTATTCGCAGTAGCTTTTTATGTGACGTGAGGATACCCGATGCTATGCTAGATTTAGCTACTGAGGATTTACAACACGTTAGCTACAGGTTAATGACTGGAGAAAAGCTGGCACAGGACAACGAGTTATTAAAGCAAGTCTACGCTTTGCTTATGCTGGCGCATTACCAGACCACACCCCAAGACTTACGATTACTTTTGGATCATCCTCAGCATAAAATTTACTTATGTTATGTAAATGACTGCCTTGTTGGCATGGCTTGGGTTGCTCAAGAAGGCAACTTAGACAGCACTTTAGCGCAGCAAATTTCACTTGGTAGGCGTCGCATTCAAGGTCATCTTTTGGCTCAAATTTTGGCCCAACAAGCTGGTTTTTCCATCGCTTGTGAAATGCGTAGTTGGCGCATTCAAAGACTGGTAGTTTTGCCTAGGTTGCAGGGAAAAGGATTGGGTTCAGCACTTTTAAACCACATTTATGCATGTGGAGAAGCGCATCAGATTGATTTTATTGGAGCAAGCTTTTCAGCAAGTAATAATACCCTTCGTTTTTGGCTTGCGAATAACTTTACCTCGGCATGGCTAGGTTTGCGTCCAGATACAGCGACTGGGCTCAATAGTGTGCAAGTGATTCAGCCCATCAGCCAGGGGGCTAAAGCGTTAAAAGACCAGTTAAAATGTCACTTTAAAGGTTATTTAGATTTTGGCAAAGGCATGTGGTTTACGTCTGTGGATGCTGAAACTTGGCAAGGTATCTATCCTAAATTTATACATGCTACGGCTGCAATGCTCAATGTTGAGCAACAGCGGCGCTTGTTAATTCTGTTGGCAAAAGGACATGCTGGGTTTAGCGGCCCATTGCACTTACTTTATCAGCAACTACTTAATGACAAGGATAAACAATTGGTCATGCACGCAGCACAAAATAATACCCACAAAGGGTTGCAAAAAGACGTTAGGCGCCTGGCATTGTCGCTATTACCACCAGAATCTGAGCAATGATCCACAGCACATTCGGGATAAACTCGGTATACTTCAATCTTTGTCAATTTGTCTGATTATTCATGAATACAGTTAAACTTACCCAATATAGTCATGGTGCTGGGTGTGGGTGTAAAATCTCACCAAAAGTCCTCGACAAAATGCTGCAATCCCAGTTGCCAAAATTCTCTCATCCGAACTTAATCGTAGGTAACGAAAGCCGTGACGATGCAGCTGTTTTTGATTTGGGTGATGGCACAGGTATTATCAGCACCACAGACTTTTTTATGCCTATTGTAGATGACCCGTTTGATTTCGGTCGGGTAGCTGCCACTAATGCTATAAGTGATGTCTACGCTATGGGCGGCCAACCTTTAATGGCGATTGCAATCTTAGGATGGCCAGTAGACACACTGGCACCCGAAGTGGCCGCTATGGTAATCGACGGCGCAAGAGATGTATGTGCTAAGGCTAATATTTGTCTTGCTGGTGGCCACAGTATTGATGCACCAGAGCCCATATTTGGATTGGCTGTAACCGGAAGAGTGGCCTTAGAGCACCTTCAACGAAATGACCAAGCTCAAGCAGGAGACCGACTCATGCTGACCAAACCATTGGGAGTAGGTATTTTAACCACTGCTGAAAAACGCGGTATATTGCGCCCACAGGATGTTAACCTGGCGCGTGACAATATGGTTAAACTTAATGACATAGGAGCAAAACTAGCACGTCTAACTGGCGTTCATGCTATGACAGACGTAACAGGTTTTGGGCTTATGGGGCATTTGGCAGAAGTATGTGAGGGCAGCCAATTACAGGCTGAAGTAGAATTTGACAAAATCCCCTTATTAACTGACCTTCAGTACTACCTAGACCAAGGCTGTGTGCCTGGGGGAAGCGGTAGAAACTTCGACAGCTATGGCCATAAACTAGGCGCACTCAATAAAGACCAGTTAAATATCCTCTGCGACCCACAAACCAGTGGCGGCTTATTAGTGGCTGTAGCCAAAGATCAAGTTACTGCAGCTGAAGCCCTTTGCCGTGCCGCAGCGCAAGACTGTGTTTGGATCGGAGACTTATTTGCACCAAAAGATGCGCAAAAACACTGGATTTCGGTGCTATAGTATGTCCAATAAAGCCCTATTAATGGTCATGCCCAAGCCAATTCAAGCGGCCCAGTTTGATGACTTGCTATTGGGTCAACGGCCCATGTTTGATGTACGAGCACCTATAGAATTTAGTAAAGGCGCTTTTCCTAATGTAATCAACTTGCCCTTAATGAGTGATGATGAGCGCCACCAAATAGGCAGCTGTTATAAAGAACAAGGCCAAGAAGCTGCGATCACTTTAGGTCACCAGTTAGTCAGTGGCACGACGAAAAACCAACGGGTTGAACAATGGCATGCGTTTGCAAGCCAGCACCCCAATGCAGTGCTATATTGTTTTCGGGGTGGGCTTAGGTCTAAAGTGACGCAGCAATGGCTAGCCGAAGCAGGTATTGCAATTCCGTTTGTGGAAGGTGGGTACAAAGCACTTCGTACGCACCTGATAGAGCGCTTAGACAAATTGGTAGAAGATGTCCCGGCATTTGTACTTAGTGGCCGCACTGGTACAGGTAAGACAGAGATACTGCCTCAGTTTGATCGGACGATTGATTTAGAAGGTATCGCCAAGCACCGTGGGTCTAGTTTTGGTAAATACATTGAAGAGCAGCCTAGTCAAATTAACTTTGAAAATAGTCTAGCCATTGCTTTAATGCGGCTCAAAAAGGCCTCTAATAATCCAGTTATTTACGAAGACGAAAGTCGTTTGGTAGGGTGTCGTTTACTCCCACTAAGCCTCCAAGCTAAACTTAAATCCTCTCCTATAATGGTTTTAAATGATTGTTTTGATGCCCGTGTTGATCGTATTTTTGGTGAGTATGTAGTAAGGGCTATCGCTGCATGGCAGCAAGAGCTAGCTGATCCCAACGATGCTTTCTTAGCTTTTGGTGATAGCCTTTTACAGAGTATCAATCGTATTCGTAAACGTTTGGGTAGTGAAGCTCATACGCATCTTGTTAAACTGCTTGAAAAGGCTTTAAATCAACAGTCAAAGCATAATAACTTAACACATCATAAAAATTGGATTAGTTATTTACTGATTCATTATTATGACCCAATGTACGACTACCAACTTTCCCTTAAGCAGGATCGTGTGGTGATGCAGGGAACCTCAAGTGAAATTGTCAGTTGGTATAAAACTAATAATTTTTAATTGGCCTAATCGACTTTAAGGACACACTATATCATGAAATCAAGAGCTGCTATTGCCTTAGCTAAAGGCCAACCATTAACTATTTCAGACATTGATGTAGATGGACCAAAAGCAGGTGAGGTGCTGGTGCGAATGGTTGCTACAGGTGTATGTCACACTGACGCATTTACCTTGTCTGGAGCTGACCCAGAAGGAATTTTTCCATCTGTTCTGGGCCATGAAGGTGGTGGTGTAGTAGAAGAAATCGGTGCAGGTGTCACTAGTCTTGCTGTAGGTGACCACGTTATTCCTTTATACACACCAGAATGTGGCCAGTGTAAATTTTGCTTGTCAGGTAAAACTAACCTTTGCCAAGCCATTCGAGGTACCCAAGGTAAAGGTTTAATGCCTGATGGCAGCAGCCGATTCTCTTTAAACGGCAAAACACTGTTCCATTACATGGGCACTTCTACTTTTTCTGAGTACACGGTTGTTCCCGAAATTGCCCTTGCGAAAATCAACAAGGCTGCACCACTGGAGAAAGTATGTCTGCTAGGCTGTGGTATAACCACAGGTATTGGCGCAGTACTTAATACAGCTAAGGTTCAGCCAGGCGATTCAGTTGCCGTGTTTGGTATGGGTGGAATAGGTTTGAGCGTAGTCCAGGGTGCTGTAATGGCTGGTGCTAGCCGCATTATTGTTATTGATATTAATGAAGATAAATTTGAAATGGCGAAAATGTTGGGTGCTACAGATTGCATTAACCCAAAGAACTATTCAGATGCTATTCAGGACGTTATTGTAGACCTAACCGATGGCGGTGTAGACTTTTCGTTTGAATGTATTGGTAACGTAGACGTTATGCGTTCAGCTTTAGAATGCTGTCACAAGGGTTGGGGTGAGTCAGTAATAATAGGAGTTGCTGGAGCGGGTCAAGAAATCAGTACCCGACCATTCCAGTTAGTCACTGGCCGAGTCTGGCGCGGAACCGCTTTTGGTGGTGTTAAAGGCCGCACACAGTTACCAGGTTACGTAGAGCGCTATATGGCTGGTGAAATAAAAATAGACCCAATGGTGACACATACCATGGGTTTAGAAGACATCAACAAAGCTTTTGACCTCATGCATAGCGGTGAAAGCATTCGCTCTGTTATCATTTTTTAGGAACCATCTGTCATGTCTTTAAAACAAATTTCAGAAGTCAAAGTCAGTGGTGGCCGCCTATTGCGGGTAGAACATTGGTCTGCGGTGTGCAACGGGAGCATGACCTTTGCTATATTCTTGCCACCACAAGCAAAACAGGTCACTGAAACAAAAATGGTGCCAGTGCTCTATTGGTTATCGGGCCTCACTTGTAACGATGAAAACTTTAGCCAAAAGGCTGGTGCATTTAGTATGGCCACAAAATTGGGTATGGCTATCGTTATGCCGGATACTAGCCCTCGTGACGCTGCCATAGGGGGCGAAGACGAAGCCTACGACCTTGGCACTGGCGCAGGTTTTTACGTCAACGCTACTCAGGCGCCTTGGTCTGATGCTTACAACATGTACAGTTATGTTACCGAAGAACTGCCAAGTATCATTCAAACCCACTATGCAGTGAGTGATCAGGCAGCTATTAGTGGCCACTCCATGGGAGGTCATGGGGCATTGATCTGCGCTTTAAAAAACCCAGGTAAATACGCTTCAGTATCAGCTTTTGCTCCCATTACGTCTCCATCGCAGTGTCCTTGGGGCCGAAAGGGCCTTACAGCATATTTGGGAAGCGATGAGGACACATGGGCAGATTGGGATGCTAGCCACCTGGTACAAAAAAACCATGACGCAGGCATTATACCGCAGGCTATTTTGATTGATCAGGGTGCCAGTGATCCATTTTATGCTGATCAGCTGATGCCAGAATTATTCAACGCAACCTGTGAGCGTTTGCACCATCCAGTCGACTATCGTGAGCGAGAGGGTTACGACCATAGCTACTACTATATAAGCAGCTTTATTGATGAACACCTTCAGTACCATGCTGCAAACCTTGGAATAACGGCATAAATAATGACAGAAAAAAAGCGTCAAACTCGCCATGGTCATATGGCTCGTGTATCAAAGCTAGCCCTAGGTGATCATGCTTTACCCGTGCGTTTTATGTACAAAACCATACCAGAACACAGTAATGATACTGGCTGGCGTTTGTTCACAGGATATGAAACTCCAGAATTTCTAAACGAGTTCTCAAATCTAGAACCTTTCCCGTTGGAGCCTATGTGCGAAGCTGATTTAACCCTAGAAGCTCTGTTAGATAGTAATGCCGGTACTGTATGGGAAAGGGCTCCAGAACAATCATGGCAACAAGTTCACGACTTTGAAATTCCCGTGGAAGAAGTTGATGTTGAAGTGAGCTAATGCTGCTCAATACGTTTCAATTTAATACGACTGGCGGTCACCCATTAGTCGTTTTACATGGGTTATTTGGGTCACAGGATAACTGGCGCAGCCAAGCTTTAGAGTGGGCACAAAATCGCTGGGTGATCACCATGGACCTACGTAATCATGGAATGTCTGGCCATCACCCATTAATGAACTATGCCACCATGGCAGAAGATGTGTGTGGTACGCTAGATGAGTTAGGTTTAAAAAGAGTCGACCTTTTAGGTCATTCGATGGGGGGTAAAGTGGCGATGCAATTAGCCATAAATCAACCGCAGCGCGTTAATAGCTTAGTGATAGCTGATATTGCCCCAGTGGCGTATCAACCGCGTCACCAAAGTATATTGGCAGGCCTTAACAGCATTGATCTAGCCACATTAGCGTCCCGCAAACAGGCGCTAGACTTACTTATAAACTATGAACCAGATGTGCAGGTCTGTCAGTTTTTATTAAAAAGTTTGTATAAAAATAATGCAGGGGAGTTTGCACTACGCTATAACCTTAAAGCCATTAAAGATAACTACCAGGCTATTAGTGCAGCGCCTACATCATCTAAAGAACTGCCATGCTTCAGTGGCCCAGTATTAATACTTAAGGGTGCAGATTCCCATTACATTTTAGCCGACCATAAGATCGCGTTTGACACTTTATTGCCCAATGCAGAGCTTAAAATAATGACTGGGTGCGGCCATTGGCTTCATGCTGAAAAACCAGAGTTATTTTGCCGTCTGGTGACCCGTTTTTTAGATAGCCTCGCCTAAGTCGTGCGCATATTATTACTTTCAGCCTACGACGCAAAAAGCCATCAGTACTGGCGTGAGGGTTTAGTAGCTCAGTTTCCAAACTATGAATGGACCCAATTAGTGCTGCCTGGGCGTTATTTTAGTTGGCGTATTCGTGGTAACAGCATGCAGTGGGCTCTAGGAGAACGGTCTACGTTAGAGCAGCCATATGATTTAGTGATTGCAACATCGATGGTCGACTTAGCATCCCTAAAAGGGTTTGTAGCTAATTTAGCGAATATCCCAACCCTTCTCTATTTCCACGAAAATCAATTTGTTTACCCGCCAAGTCAGGCTAATGCTAAGCACCACTTGGATCCTAAAATGGTGAGCCTCTATGCAGCTTTAGCAGCGGATAGATTAGTATTCAATAGTCAATACAACCAGCAAAGCTTTAGTGCTGGGGTGGAGGACTTGCTCAACCAACTGCCCGAAAAAATGCCGCTAAACGTGGTTGAATTGTTAGGTAGGAAAAGTTGCGTGTTACCAGTGCCTCTTGCATCTTTGGATGCTAGATATATGACTCTTAAAAATAATGATTCTCAGCAAACCCCTTGGCCCAAATCAGAAGATGGGGCACCCTTAAGGTTAGTCTGGGCGGCACGGTGGGAATACGACAAAGGCCCGCAACAACTCCAAGCCATATTACAAGAATTGCGAAAAAGAGGTGTAGACTTTCAGTTGTGCGTGCTGGGGCAAACATTTCGCCAACAACCAATAGAGTTTAATCAGATAAAAGCTGAGTTCGCTACTAACCTGGTTCAATTTGGCTATGCAGCCTCTCGCCAGCACTACCTAAACTGGCTGGCGGGGGCAGATATGATCTTATCTACTGCACTGCATGAGTTTCAAGGACTCGCTGTGTTAGAAGCGGTTCAGCTCGGTTGTATCCCCATATTGCCAAATCGTCTGGTGTATGCTGAAATTTTTGGCTTAAAGTATGTCTATGAGTCTACCCCTGAAGATCGTCAAAAAGAATCTATTGCAGCAGTTAACCTGATACAAAAGCTGGCACTAGGCCCAAATCAGGGTGATTTAGCTAAGACGGTTGCTCAGTCCTTAGCGTGGCCCTCCATGAAACATAAATATCACCAATTGTTGAATTTTAAAGTATCTAAAACGCCAGAATGTATTACGTTTTAAGGTTTTATTTAAACTGTTACTTCAAGGGTTTTCAATACGTACTGCTATTCTTGCACCTTAAGGTTATTGATGGACGAGCAGATTTTAACGTTGCAACAAATACAAGAGGTAAACACAAATGGGGCTCGAAGCGTGTTAAAATACGCTTATTAGACGACTCAACAACCGCTATTGGGCAAAACCAACTATGACCCGTGCCAAAAAGAAAATGCCTGCTGTAGCTGGGGTAACCTTTAACCCCCATAAGAAGAAAAAGATTGTTGCTAAATCTTTTTCGCCTTCAAGTTATCAAGCACGTAAACAAAAAGGCTTAGCCACCAAAAAGAAACAAATATCTGTATTCCAACAACACCAAGACGAGGCCTAGTTTAATGGAGACTATAACCAGCTACATTGCCGCATTATTCCCAGATCATAGCTGGAATTTACTGGCTTTAGTTTGGTTTATTGTCGTGGTGCGGGGTTATCAGGCTTATGCCATTAAGGCTTCGCGAAGCAAGGATTCCTTAGCAGGAGTACTGCATGCATACCGACAACGATGGATGATTCGCATGATTGACCGTGAGATGCGCATGGCAGACATTGGAGCTGTTGCTAATTTAGAGCGTTATGTGACCTTATTTGCGTCCTCCAGCTTGCTTATTTTAGCGGGCCTTGTGACCTTAGTTGGCTACACTGATGACGTGGTTCACATTGGCCGAGGTATTCCATTCTTACCTCCTCAGTCACCTTTAGAGTGGCAATTTAAGTTATTCTTTTTGATCTTGCTGTTTGTATATGCTTTTTTTAAGTTTACATGGAGCCTTAGGCAATACGGCTTTGCTACAGTAATGATCTCCAGTGCGCCAGTAGC
>TARA_B110000238_G_scaffold23703_1_pt1 | contig 41939 bp, 40 predicted proteins | sample TARA_B110000238 | Tara Oceans TARA_B110000238 (sample SAMEA4397569) | marine metagenome | biome: Polar Biome; feature: [SRF] surface water layer (ENVO:00010504); material: water (ENVO:00002006), including particulate matter (ENVO:01000060) such as... | depth 5 m | reverse complement strand
TAGGTTTTTTTTTTAAAAAAAATTAAATTTATTTATTTTTTTATTTACAAAGTTGGAAAAAAACGTAGCTTTTTAGCCAAATTTCAAGATTTTATGAAAGCAGGAAATTATTTATTTAAGCCATATTTTTTTTCTCATTAAGTATATATAGTGAACAGATGTTTGCTCAGAGCCTTACAATTTCAAATACTTTAAACTTCATTTTATTGATAATAACAGGAAAAAAGGGTTTCCTAAATTTGAGCTTCAAGAACTATAAATAAACAAGAATGTATAAATATATTTTCATCTAAATTTTACCTAAATTTGTGTTATAATGTACTTCTCTATTTTAATATCACATATTATTTTAAGCTTTATTGTTTCAATTGTTGCTTTTTATATAGTTATTAGGTCCTCTTATGGCATTTTTGCTAAACTTAGTTTTTCTAAAATATATGATTATTATATCCCTTCATTTGCGGTGATCTTACTTTACTTAGAGCTAATTTTAGGTTTATTATTATACGCTTTGCACATCAATAAACTTGAAAACTTTATTAGTCAAGTTAATGCAGATGCGTACTTTTCGTATAGATTTTGGGCAATAGAACACACTATATTAATGTTATTTGCCATTATTTTTGGTCATTTAGGACTTCTTTATGCTAAGAATCTTAAAATTTCATTAATTAAATTTAAGAAGAATCTTCTTTATTTTGGGTTGTCTTTTATTCTAATATTAATATCCCTAACCATGAATATGCTTAAAAATGCATAATAAAAATAAAATTCTTCTTGTTGAAGATGAGGCTGAATTAGCTGCTTCGGTGAGTAAATATTTAGATGAGAGTGCTTATGTATGTACTCATGTTGATAGTCTGAAAAGTGCAAGAGAAATTTTAAAAAATAAAAGTTTTAATACTATTCTTTTAGACTTAGGCTTGCCCGATGGAGATGGCTTATCACTAATTAAAGAAGTTAAAGAAAAAGACTACACAACAGGAGTAATTATTATTTCTGCTAAAGATGCACTATTTAATAAGGTTAATGGTTTAGACTTGGGGGCTGATGATTATCTTACTAAACCATTTTTCATGCCTGAGTTAAATGCTAGGATTAACTCTTTAATTAGACGATTAAATTTCGAAGGTAATAATGAGATAGTTATTGGAAGTCTTAAAGTTATTCCTGAACAAATGCAATTATTAGTAAATGATAAAAATGTTGATTTAACTAATACAGAGTTTAATTTACTTCTATATTTTATTACAAATAAAAATAGAGTTTTAAGTAAAACAAATTTAGCAGATTATATGTCTTCTAATTATCATGATTATAGCTTCTCCGATGATTTAGTTTATACACATATTAAAAATTTAAAGAAAAAATTGGAAAAGGCAGGAAGTGAGGATTATATTAAAAATATATACGGAGTTGGATATAAATTTATTGATTCATGAGACTAACTACTAAAACTGGCTTAAGCTTTATTTCAGCGAGTGCAATTTTCTTTTTTCTTGGTAGTATTCTAATGTATTTTTCGGTAAGAATAATTTTAGCTGAAGATTTAAAAGATAGGCTGCTCGATATGCAGTCTAATTTTATTTCTAACTTATCTTTAATTGATGATATCGAATTATTAAAAAATAATAAAGTTTTCATAACAGCTCAAGAGAAATATTCTCACACTTCATTTACAGACACCGTATTAATTAAATCTGGAAGCTATAACCTTTTTAGAAAAATAAGTTTTTCACAATACAGCCAAAATAAAATTTACCGAATAGATATTTTGCAATCCCAATCTCAAACAGATTTGCTGATTTGGAGGATTGTTATTTTAAATGTTGGCTTAGCAATGCTTTTTTTCTTAATTAGTTTTTTTGTAAATCATCTAACAGTAAAAAGAACATTAAAAGTTTTTTATAGTACTATAAGCAGATTAGAAAACTTTGATGTAAGTAAAGCAGAATCACTTGATTTGGAGAATGCAGAAATTGATGAGATAATGAAACTAAATGATGTTTTCAAGCAGATGTCAAGTAAAATAAGAACTGACTTTGATGAGCAGAAAGAATATACAGAAAATGTATCGCATGAATTACAAACTCCATTAGCAATTATTAGCTCTAAAGCCGAGGAATTATTACAGTCTAATCATTTAAATGAATTTGAGATGAAGCAGGTGGGGATTATTATGAATACCACTAATAGGCTAGCAAAAATTAATCAATCTCTAATATTCTTAACAAAAATTGATAATCGCTTTTATACAGATGAGGAAGACTTAAACATTTCCGAGTTATTAAATGAAAAATTATCTTTCTTTAAGGATTTAATTGACGAGAAGAGAATTATAGTTACTCTTAATATGGATAATGAAACAGATATTCGTATTAATAAATATTTAGCAGACACTTTATTTTTAAACTTAATAAAGAATTCTATTATGCATAATATTGAAGGTGGGATATTAGAAATTAACTTAAACAAGGATACTCTGATTATTCAAAATAATGGAGCTCCAATTAAAGGAGATAGCCATGATATATTTAAACGATTTTTTCGAACAGAAGTTAATAAAGAGAGCTTAGGTATTGGTTTATCTATTGTCAAACGAATTTGCGACTTGAATAATCTTAAAATTACTTATGGATATAAAGTCTTACACATTTTTAAAATAAAATTTTAATATGAAAGAAGATTTAATTAAAAAGCTTACTAAGCAAGAAAAAGAAATTATTGTAAATAAAGGAACAGAACAACCTTTTACTGGAAAATATAACGATCATTTTTTGGAAGGAGTATTCGCATGTAAAGCCTGTGGAAATAATCTTTATAAATCAAATTCAAAATTTGATTCGGGATGTGGATGGCCATCTTTTGATGATGAAATTAGTGGTGCAATTGTAAGATATGAAGACACCTCTTTATTAAGAACTCGAGTAGAGATTTGTTGTGCAAATTGTGATGGACATTTAGGTCATGTTTTTCATGGTGAAAAAATCACTGCTAAGGATACAAGACATTGTGTCAACTCTTTAAGTATAAAGTTTATGGCTAAAAAATAATAGGATAACTTTAGGTTTTTCAGACACTTGGCAGGAGAACTATAAATTGAGCCCCACTATTTTCTTTTAAGTTTTTTGCATAAATCTTTCCTTTATGATAGTCTTCGATAATTCTTTTTGATAAAGATAGTCCTAGCCCCCATCCTCTTTTTTTAGTTGTAACACCTGGCTCGAAAATACTTTTAATAATATTTTTATTAATTCCTTTTCCTGAGTCACTGATTTCTATTTTAATCCACTCTTGTTGTGATGTTATTGATATGGTAATAACCCCCTGCCCCTTAATTGCATCAACTGAGTTTTTGCAAATATTTTCAAAAACCCATTCTATTAGAGTTTTGTTGATTTTTACTTGTGTTTTTTGAGTTGATTTTTGAAAAATAAAATCTGTTTTATAAGGAAGTCTATTTTTAAGATAAGAGATTGATTGCTCAATGACGGTGTTTAAATTATATTCATTTAGTTCCGGCTGAGATCCAATTTTAGAGAATCGTTCAGTAATAGTTTCAAGTCTAGTTAGATCTTTTTGCATTTCAATAATCATATCTTTTGAGATAGGAGAATCTTTCATTATCTCTATCCATGCCATTAAAGATGACAAAGGGGTAGCAATTTGGTGAGCTGTTTCTTTTGCCATTCCCGCCCATACTTGATTTTGCTCCGATCTTCTGGAATAACTAAAAAGAAAATATCCAATTAGAACAAAAAGAGAAATTAGTAAAAGTTGATAAAAAGGGTAATATTTTAAACTTGTAAGAGTAGGGGAGTCTTTATAGTAAATCCACTGTTTGTCTCCAGAAAATGTAATTTCAATACCAGAGTTTTCGCTAGCCTTCATATACTCCAACTCTTTTCTTAAAAAGATATTAAAATCATTAACTAATTTTTCTCCTTTTCTAATGCTTATCTGATTTTTATTAGCAAGAGAATCTTTACTTATTTCGTCGTAATACTCTTCTAATATTACGCTATCCTTTTTACTAAAGAAAACAATATTTCTAGACTCTAGCACACTATCACATTCATCTACTAGAATAACAGGAATATTTTGGTTTTCAGAAATAACTTTGAGAGCTAGAGAATAGTCGCTCATAATTGATGAGCTTACAAGCTGTTTTGTTGCGAGTGCCCAGATTTCAATTTTTTTTCTTTCTTCTTGCTTTAACTCATCTACTAAAAAATTTGTTACAAATAAAGAAAACAAACTGATCGCTACAGCAAGTATAGCAAGTATAAGTTTCCAACGTTGTTTCTGATTATAAATATTCATAAGCTGTAGTAAAAATAGATAATTTAAAAATCATCTTCCCATTCTAATTCTAATTCTTCTTCAATTAAGTTCTCTTTTTTTTGTATTATATCTTCTTTTATTATTTGTTTAATATTTTGTATTTCTTTTTTCACACCTTGTTGAATATGCTCTTTCATCTTCAGTTTATCAAAACTAATATCTAATTTATCTTTATCTCCAGACATTGTAAGTTGCACATTTGTAATTAATTTTTCTGTACTGTCTGCATTAGCGCTGTAGTCTTTATTTTTAAGTCTAAACTTATTTGCTAATAATTCACTAAGAAGTAAACTTATTTTATATTTAAATTCTTGGTTAAAATCATGGTAACCAGAAATCAAAAGACTAATAGCGCTTGATTTTATTTCCATTGTAGGAACTTTAATACGCATATCCTTTATTTCTATATTATTTTTTAATGTGGAGAATTTTATATGTTTTAAATCATCAATACTTACAAAACTTGATAAGCTTTCTAATGGCTTAAAATTAATTAACTCCCCTTCATTAACCTGAAGGTTGGAGCTTAGTTGTAATTTCTCAGGTATTAATTCAAACGTATTATTCCATGAAGCATTACAAACAAATTGCGAAGATATTTTTCCCTTTAGATGCTTTGCCTGAATGAAGCTTTGACCAAAGTTTTCAAATGTATAGAACGTGTTAAAGATATCAAGATTATCAAATTTTGTATTTGTAGAAATTTTAAAATTATTTTCAAAGCTTTGATAAAACTTTCCACTTAACTTAACACTACCTCCAAAAGCATTTAAAAAAATTGTATCAGTACTAAATGCTCTATTTTTATAATTTAAATCCCCACTTACTTTACTTATTTTAATTTTAGAGTAATTAATTTTTGCAAGATTTATATTAATATCAGCCTCTATATAATCAGGCATATTTTTGATCAGCTTTTCTTTAAAATAATTCTGATCATTATTTGTTATGAAATCTTCAACAAATACTTCTTTAGATGATAAATCACCAGATACATGAAAAGAGGGTTTTTGGTTAAATATATTTGGAAATAAATCTATGATATCTCCGCTAAACTCAAGATTACTTCGCCCATATTTAATCAAGCTGTTTAAAATATTTATTTTGTTGCTATCAATAATACCCTCAGCATTTTTTATAAATATCTTTTGAGCAAAATCTTTATATAAAAAAGAAGTTTCATTAATGTTAAATCTACTGTAAATTTCAGCGTTCATTAAATCGTAAATAAAACCTTTATTAAAGCTAACTTTTCCTTTGTATTGTATATCGCCATTAATACGCCCAGCCATTTTGTAAAAAGGACTATCTTGATTATAGAAATTAGTTTCTATTAGACTAAGATTATAGTTTAAATCAGTTGTTAAATTGTATGAGTTTAAATTTGTTATAGTTCCTTTTCCCTCAGCCGTCCCTTCATTTGTTTTAGCAATAAAATCTTCTAATGTTATCGAAGAAGTTTCAAAATTATTTGCTAATCCATTAGAAATAGTTCCAAAGCATGAAATTTCTTTAAGATAAAAAGGATTGTCTTTTAGACCAAAGCTTGATGAGCTAATTGAGTAGTCAATATTTAATGACGGGTTTTCCTTCTCTACTTCTCCTTTTATTTCTCCTGAGTATTGGATTTTTCCATTAATTAGAATTGAGTTATATATATCTTTTAGGTATGAGGGCGTATTCAATATTATTTGCGAGATTTCTTGTCCCTCACCTTTAAAATCTAATATGAAATTGTTTTTATCAAAAAAGTTTAAGCTAAATAATGAGCTTAGTTGATCAATTTTAATGTGAGCGTTTATTATACTCGTATTGTTTTCTTTTAAAGAGACAGGACCATTAAAATTGATATGTTTTTTTTCAATCAGTTTTTTATTATTATAGTTTAAGCGCTGGCACAGAAAATTGCATTTTAGTAAATACTTTTGGGCATCCTTTTTTTCTATAGAGATGTTATTTTCTTTTAGATGAAAGTGAATGTTAGAAATATCGTTAGTATAGATGATTTCAGAATTTTGAATCGACAAATTTTCAAAATTTAAATTATTCTCATTATTCTCATTACTAGTTATGTTATAATTTTTATTATTATTAATATCATTTTTGACAAATAGCTTTGCATTAAAAACATTGATTTCACTTAATTCAAATTTATTAGTGAATAATATTAATGGACTAATTTTTATAGTTGCATTTCTAGAATATATCAATGTGTCTGATGAAAATTTTTCTGATTCTAAGATTAGTAGTTCAGAAATAGTTATTGATGGATATGGAAAGTTTTTTACTAAAGAAAATGTAACATTTGAGAATTTTATCTCTGTATCTATGCCCTTTGTGAAATGAGCTATAGCTCGATCTTTTATATTTCCCCCAAAAAAGATAGTTATGATAGATACAGATACTATAAGTACTAAAGCTATTAAAAATAATACATTTCTTATTGTTACTTTCATTGTTCTACTAATATTAACGAAATAAAAAGCTTTATCTTATGTAATTAGATTCTTCTAAGGATTGTGATCTCTTCTTTAGTTAGAAAGCGACATTCTTTACGAGGTAAATTTTTCTTAGTTAATCCTGCAAAATAGACTCTGTCTATCTTCATTACTTTATATCCTAAATCTTCAAATGTTTGGTAAATTATTTGACTCTTAATGAGTGTGACCTCAATACCTACTTCATTCTTATCTTTACCTTCCACATAGTTTACGCTAGTAATATTTGATTGAGATTTCTCCTTATTTATTCTATCTTGTATGTTTTTTAAGTCTTTGGATAATAGGGTTTTATTTAGGCTTACTTGATAAATAGTTTTAATTCTCTTGTTTTTTGAAGATAGTTTTTTTAGAAGATCACTGTCGTTAGTAAATAACATTAAGCCTGTACTAATTCTATCTAGCTTACCAATTGGCAGTATCTGTTCCTTGCAAATTCTTTCAACCAATCTAATAACTGAATTTTGTTTACCAGGATCTTTTGTATTAGTTATATAATTTTTTGGTTTATTTAAAAGAACATATTGCTCTTTCTCACGTCTAATAGTGGAATTATTAAATTTCACCACATCTTCTTTAGAAACTTTAAAACCCATTGAGGTTACTACTTTTCCATTTACACTTACTACTCCAGCTTCAATAAATTGATCAGCCTCTCTTCTTGAGCAGATTCCAGCGTTAGCGATATGTTTGTTAAGACGCGTTAACCCATCATTGCTAGATTTTTTTTCATTTTGTCTTTCTCTAAATGAAGACTGTTTATTATTAAATCTTTTAGAACTATTTTCTTTATTTCTCATGCTTATTTAATATAAATAATTTTTTCAACACTGCCATCATTATAGATATAGAATAATGGCTCGTTGTTTTTAGGTGAAGCTTCTTGACCGAGTAAGTTAATAGTTTTTATCAAAAAACGTTTTTTGTCAAAATCATTAAAGCTAGAAAGATTATTACAAGGAAGTAATGGGTATAAAAAAGAGTTTGATTGATCTAACGCTTGATTAAATTGATTTTGTGACCATAAGTGATCGGTGTTATTGAAGATAAGACTTTGATTATTTATTCCTAAACTATCACATATTGGATGAATTTTAGCAAGTCCGCACAATTCAAGTACATTAGGGATATTTAATCCTGGTCCACAATTAAAATTAACAGTAACATCATTTGTTCCTTGAGCGCTAAAAATAGGCGCGTCATTAGAGTCAATCCATTGTAGCATATGTATTCCTCCCGCAAAATTAATAACTCCATTTACAGCAGATGAATATCCTAGATTACCAACATCTCCTTCAATTCCACCCAGATTATTAGCGATACCCTGTGCATTAACTGGAGTTGTAGGAAGATCAGAAATACTATTTAAATATGCTGTATGAATAGCGGTAATAGCTCCAGAAGAGAATCCTCCAACAAATATTGAGTTTGGATTTATGCCAAAGTTATTTCCGTTAGCAGCATCTTTTCTCATATACCTTATGGCGCCTTTCATATCTGCGGTTGCTTTTAATACCTCTTTATATTGTTCAATATTACTTGATATGAAATTGGTAAGATTTATCGGTGAGACAAGTCTATAATTCATTGATATTGCTACATACCCTCTCTTAGCAAAATAGTTGCAAACTTCTATACACTCTAGACTTTCCTTTGAGCCAGAATAATACGATCCTCCATGTTGAAAAATAATTACCGGTCTATTAGTAAAAGTATCGCTATCTGCAGTGTAAATATCCATCATATGAGCATTATCACTGTATACATCTGAATAATTTACAGTACTTATAGAAATAGAAGAAAATATTTCATTTTGATATCTATCTCCACACTGCCCAAAGTGAACTTGACTAAATAAAACTAGTACAATAAGTGCTATTTTTTTTTCCATTTTTTTTTAGTTTTTAAGCTTGTTAAGTTGAAACTCAATTTCCTCATCTTCAATTTTGCTAAATAAATGCGTCCCTTGATTAATTTCATGATTGTTTTTGATAAAGCTTTTGCCAGCTTCTGACCAGTTGACAGGTGAAAGGTTTAATATGTTGAATAGTTTTTTAGAGGTAAAGGGTAGAAAAGGTTCGCAAACTATAGCAAGAGTTCCTGAGATCTGAATTGCAATATTCATTATTGTTTTTGTTCTCTCGATATCAGTTTTAATTAGTTTCCATGGCTCGGTTTCTGCTAAGAATTTATTTCCCATTCTAGCTAAATTTATAACCTCACTGAGCGCTTCTTTAAATTTATATTTTTCTATACTTAAGCTAATTTGAGTTGGAAATAAAGCAAGCTTTTTAAGAATTTCTTGATCTTCAGAGCTTAAATTATGTGTTTCAGGAACCTTCCCTTGCCAGTACTTATGCGTTAATACAACAACTCTATTAATGAAATTACCAAAAATTGCTACTAATTCATTATTATTTCTTGCTTGAAAATCTTTCCACGTGAAATCGGTGTCTTTATTTTCAGGAGCAGTGGAACACAAAGCATATCTTAAGGGATCTTGTTTGTCTTCAAAGTCAGTTAAATATTCATGAAGCCAAATTGCCCATTTCTTAGATGTTGATAGTTTTCTGCCTTCTAAATTCAAGAATTCATTGGCAGGGACATTTGTTGGAAGATTATATCCTCCTAATTCTTTTAGTATTATTGGGAATATTATACAATGAAATACAATATTATCTTTTCCAATAAAATGGATAACTTCACTAGTGCCATGTTTCCAGTATTTCTCCCAATCTAATTTCTTTTCTTGTGCCAATTTTATTGTAGCAGAAATATATCCAATTGGGGCATCAAGCCATACATATAACACTTTCCCTAAAGCATCTTTTATTGGCACTTGTACACCCCAATCTAAATCTCTAGTCATAGCTCTTTCCTTAAGTCCTCCATCAACCCAAGATTTACACTGGCCAATTACTTGACTTCGCCATGTTTTTGGGTCGTGTGTGTTTTTCCCATCTACAATACCTTCGTTAAGCCATTCTTTTAGCCATTTCTCATGTTTTTGCATTGGCAAATACCAATGTGTAGTTTCTTTTAGAATCGGAATCTCTCCGCTTAAAGTGGATTTTGGGTTAATTAACTCATCAGGGCTTAATGCTGCCCCGCATTTCTCACACTGATCTCCATAAGCATCATTTGAATTACATTTTGGGCATTCACCAATTATGTATCTATCTGCTAAAAACTGTTTGTTTTTTTCATCATAAAATTGTTCGGATGTTTTTTTTGTAAATACATTTTTCTCATCTAAAGTAGAGAATATTTCTTTTGCTGTTTGGTGATGAAGCTCTGAGGATGTTCTATCATAAATACTAAAATCTATTCCGAATTCTGAAAAAGATTTTTTATTCATTTCATGATATTTGTCTATAATTTTTTGAGGAGAAATATTATCTTTTTTTGCCTGTATAGTGATGGCGGCACCATGCTCATCAGAGCCGCAAATAAAAATAACATCATTACTAATTGATTTTTGATATCTCACAAATATATCTGCCGGTAGATACGCTCCAGCTATATGACCTATATGTAAAGGGCCATTTGCATATGGAAGTGCTGATGTAACTGTGAAGGTTTTTTTAGGCATAAAAGGTTTAAAATATATAGTTTTGCAAATATAAGTTTTAAAAAAGCAAAAATGATTATTCCAAATAACTTAAAAGATGGAGATTCTATCGGGCTTATTTCAATATCAAGGTCTATTTCTCCAAATGAATTATCCGCTTCGCAGATTTTATTAAAAAGTTGGGGCTTAAAGGTTGTTTTAGCTAAAAATATTTTTAAAAAGCATAATCAGTTTTCTGGCACTGATATTGAACGATCAAAAGCTTTCCAAGAGCTTATAGATAGTGATTTGATTAAAGCAATTTTCTTTGTTAGGGGAGGCTATGGAGCTGTACGAGTAATTGATAAGATTGATTTTACCAATTTGCTAAAACAACCAAAATGGTTGATTGGATATAGCGATATCACAGTTATTCATTCTCATATACATTCCCTTGGTCTTTCCTCTTTACACGCTAGTATGCCTATTAATTTTCCTAATAATACTAAAGGTGCTTTATATTCTATTCATAATTGTTTATTTAAATCTGAAAGTAAAATACAATATATAACCTCCAAACAACAAGCTATAAGTCCTATTAAATCAGAAATTGTTGGAGGTAATCTTTCAATTATATATAGTTTATTAGGCTCTTTTTCAGACATTCAAACCGATAATAAAATTTTATTCCTCGAAGATTTAGATGAATATTTATACCATATTGATCGCATGGTCATTGCACTTAAGCGAAATGGTAAATTGCAAAACCTTAAAGCTTTGATAATTGGTTCAATGATAAATATGCATGATAATAAAGTTCCCTTTGGACTAACTGCTAAAGAAATTATTCTAGAGCATACAAAAGATAGTAATTATCCAGTAATTTTTGATTTTCCTGCCGGACATATTGATGATAATAATTCTATAATTCTAGGAAAAGAATCCATACTTAAAATAGATAATAATAGTGTAACTTTGTTGCAATAATTTTTTTTAAATCATGTCACTAGAGACTTATTTTACTAAATACAGAGAGAATATTATTGGTAATAATCAGAAATTTACTACTCCTTTTGGTGAGAAGAAATTAATATATGCTGATTGGATTGCTAGTGGACGTCTTTACAAACCAATTGAAGATGTTTTAAGAGATCAGATTTTTCCATTTGTTGCAAATACTCATACTGAAACCTCTACAACAGGAGCTACAATGAGTTATGCTCTAGAGAAAGCACTTGAATGTATTAAGGAACATGTTGGCGCTAATGAGAATGATGTTGTTATCTCCTCTGGCTCTGGAATGACATCGTTAGTATGCAAATTTCAAAGGATATTAGGTCTAAAAATACATGAAAAGTTTAGTGATCAAATAAATATTATAAATAAGCCTATTGTTTTTGTGACCCATATGGAACATCACTCTAATCAGACATCATGGCTAGAAACAATTGCTGAAGTTAAATTAATTCCACACACGCAAGAAGGAGGAGTTGATCTAGATGCTTTTAGGAATGACCTTATAAAATATAGTGACCGAGAATTAAAAATTGCTGCAGTAACTTCATCTTCTAATGTAACTGGTGTTTATGCTCCCTATTATGAAATTGCTGAGATAATTCACGAACATAATGGATTATGTTTTGTAGATTTTGCATGTTCAGCTCCATATGTTTCTATTAATATGCACCCAGAAAATGATAAAAGAAATCTCGATGCTATATATTTTTCTCCCCACAAATTCTTAGGAGGACCAGGAGCATCCGGAATATTAGTCTTTAATAAAAATCTATATAATAATAAAGTTCCTGACACACCTGGAGGAGGAACAGTTGATTGGACAAACCCATGGGGAGAGCATAAGTATATTGATGATATTCAATTGAGAGAAGACGGAGGTACTCCTGGTTTTTTACAAACTATTAAAACTGCATTGTGTATTCAATTAAAAGATCAGATTGGAATACAGAATATTTTAGATAGAGAACATGAGATCCATCAAATTGTTTGGCCCAGACTAGAAAAAATAAAAAACTTACATGTACTAGCTGAAAATATCTCAGACAGGTTAGGAATCTATTCTTTTTATATTGATAATTTACATTTTAACTTAGTAGTTCAGTTGTTAAATGATAAATTTGGTATCCAAGTAAGGGGAGGGTGCTCATGCGCAGGAACCTATGGGCATATTTTACTTGGAGTTGATCAAAAAAAATCAAATAATATTACAAATAATATTGATGCAGGTGATTTGACATTAAAGCCTGGATGGGTTAGAATGTCTGTGCATCCCACAATGACAGATCATGAAGTTGAGTTTATTGTTAGCGCTATCGAAGAGGTGGCTGATAACCACAAGCAATGGACAGATGATTATATCTATAATAATAAAACAAATGAATTTGTTTATAAAGAGAAGCAGTTTTCTCTTAATAACAGGAAAAGAGCAGAGTCCTGGTTTGATCAAGAACTAATATAGCTATTTTTTAATTACTTTTGGAACGAGTATGTAATCTGAATCTTTTTTTGGAGCGTTAGATAGTGCTTCTGTTTGGCTTAGCATCTCCCCAATTTTATCCTCTCTTAAAACATTTTTTTCTTCACTTAAATAGATTAAAGGCTCAATATTACTTGTGTCAATTTCAGAAAGTTTATCTACAAAGCCAATTATTTTTTTTAAATCTTCTTGCATATTTATAGATGATTTTTCATCAAACTCAAGTTTAGCTAATTTGGCAAGATCCTGGATAAGTTTATCGTCAATTTTCATATTTATTTAATTGTTCAAAAATAATATTGTAAACTTGATTATTCAATTTTTTGACATCTAATTTTTCTAAAGAATCTGTATTAATAGCTTTATGAATACAAACATTAGCTATCCCCGGTCTTCCTGAAAAATAGCTCCAAGGAAATAATTTTTTATTATCTGGCATTGTCACAGGTAATATCATGTTTTTATTTTCTTGTGCCAATTTAAATGGCCCATTTTTAAAAGTTTTTAGTTTTACGTTTGACTTTGGGATTCCTCCTTCGGGAAATATACACACATTTATACCTTTATCAAGTTTTTCTATAGAATTGGTAAATGCTGAATAAGCATCTCTTTTATTAGCTCTATTAACAAGTATTGTATTGTGTTTATAGAACCAACCAAAAATTGGAATTTTTGCATATTCTTGCTTTGCCATGAACATCACTGGTATATTAAATGATGCAAGGATTATAGGGATGTCTAGCGATGAAACATGATTTGGGCAAATTATATATGTTTTATTTGGATCTAAATTTTCTTCTTTATTGATTTTTATAAAAACTCCTGAAAACCAAAGAGTTAGTAGGGACCAGTATCTTGTTAGGTTACATACTTGTTTTTGACTTTTATAAATTCTAGTGTAAAAGTACATAGGTGGAATAAAAATAAAAAAGACACCAACAAAAACAATAAAAAACCATAGTCTCCAAATAGAACTTAAAATTTTTCCAAAGGTCTGAGTATTAAAATTTGTCCATTTCATTTTGCAAATATAAAAATCCTATTTTTGCAAAGTATAAAATATCATAAAATGGCTAGAATATTAACTGGAATTCAGAGTACTGGACCTCCACATCTTGGAAATTTACTAGGCGCTATTGTTCCTGCACTAAAGATGTCTGAAGATGAGAATAATGAGAGTTTATTTTTTATTGCTGACTTACATTCCTTTACTACTATTAGAGATAGAGATCTTTTAAGAAAAAATACATATGCTACTGCAGCAGCCTGGCTAGCCTTCGGCTTTGATACCAAGAAAAATATATTTTACAGACAATCTGATGTAACACAGGTTTGTGAATTATCCTGGTACTTAAATTGTTTTACTCCTTTTCCTATGTTAGCTAACGCACATTCATTTAAAGATAAATCTGATAGACTAGCATCTGTAAATTCAGGATTATTTACCTACCCTGTTTTAATGGCTGCTGATATTCTACTATATGATGCAGATATTGTTCCTGTTGGGAAAGATCAGGTGCAGCATTTAGAGATAACTAGAGATATAGCTGGAGGCTTTAATCATACATATAAAGATTCATTTGTTATTCCCTCTACAAAAGTTGATGAGAAAGTAATGATAGTTCCCGGAACTGATGGTCAAAAAATGAGTAAATCTTATAATAACGTTATAGATATATTTTTATCTGATAAGAAGCTTAGAAAACAAATTATGAGTATCACTACTGATAGTTTAGATATTTCTGACCCAAAAGATCCTAACCAATGTACCGTGTTTAAACTGTATAGTTTAATTGCTGATGAAACACAGATAAAAAATTTAAAGACGAAGTACATATCCGGTGGATATGGATATGGTCAAGTTAAGCAAGAGCTCTTTGATATAATATGTGCAAAATTTAAGGTTGAGCGAGAAAAATTTAACTTTTACATGAAGGACACGACTATTATTGAAAAAGAATTAATAATTGGTGCTGAAAAAGCAAGAGAAATAGCAAATAATGTTCTTACTCGAGTAAGAAAAAATATTGGTTATTAATGAATAAGCTTCCTGCTCAAATCATTCAATTTATCTCAAGTCAGTTCGTGTTTTCCTTGGCTACGTCAAAAAATAATCATCCCTACTCTGCTAATTGTTATTATGTCCCAAGCTTAAGTAACGATGAACTAATTTTTGCTTCTGATCCTAAAACTAATCATGCTAAGCAATTTATCGAAAATAAATATGTTTCAGCTACAATTTCACTTTGCACAGATAATGTCAAGAAAATTAAAGGCTTACAGATTACTGGTGAAATCACTTTAATTGAAGGGGATGATTTGGAAAATGCAAAAGAAATATATATTCAAAAATTTCCAATTGCTAAAGATATGGAACTTAATCTCTGGGGCTTAAAATATACTTTTATTAAAATGACTGATAATTCTAAAGGTTTTGGGAAGAAGCTAATTTGGCAGCAATAGTTACTTTTTCTTATATTTATTAAACAATCTTTTTTGATGATTATCTGTGCTTATTTTATTTCCCTTTATAAATATATGAGTTACATTATTTGTTCTGATATCTAAAGCATCTCCTTCAGAGATAAAAAATGTAGCTTCTTTATTTTGTTCAATAGAGCCAATTTTGTTGTCAACACCCATGATAATTGCAGGGTTAAGTGTAATGGCTTTCACGGCCTCTTCATAATCCAATCCGTATGCTACTGCAGTACCAGCAGTAAAGGGAAGGTTTCTTGCCCCCATTGCCTCCATATCACCTTCATAGCTAAAACTAAAGAGAATATTTTTTTGAAGTAGTTTCTGTGCTTGAGTAAATGGAGCATCAATGGATTCATCTTCATTTTTTGGTAGTCTGTGAATCCTGTTTAGAATTAAAGGAATATTATTTTCAGTTATTTTATCACTTACCATTAAAGCATCTTCAGCGCCAACAAGAATAATTTTTTTAATCTTATAAAGTTTGCTGATATCTATTGCATCGCGAATATCATTTGCGTAATTAGCATGAATATATAAATTTTTCTCACCACTAAATAGTCCTTTCATACTTTCCATTTTTAAATCTAAAAGATTATTTGATGTTGAATATGCTAATGCTTTTTCAAAGAGAGAATGAATCTCTTTAATTTTTTCTTGGTATTTTTTATTTCTTTTTGTTTCCCCCTTTTCTGCCCACCAGCCAGTATTATAATATGATGATGGCCAGTGTAAGTGTATTCCGTCATCTATTTTACAAATAGCATCTTCCCAATTCCAGCCATTAAGATACATTAATGATGATTGACCAGAAACTAAGCCGCCGTTGGGAGTTACTTGCGCGAGAAGAACTCCATTTGTTAATACTGTTTCTACTATTTTAGACTGAGGGTTGTAAGCAATTACAGACCTGACATTTGGGTTAATACTTCCAGTTTCATCAAAGTCATGTGTTGCTCTTACTGCATCAATTTCTGTAATTCCTAATGTTGTATTTGGAACAATAAAGCCAGGATAAACATGTTTTCCATATATTTTATAAATAGTATCGTATGCTTGCGGGTCGATTCTTATCTCTGATAAATTCGCAACAATATCAAATTTTCCATCCACTACACTAATAACAGAATTAGATATTTTCTCACCATTGCCTAAGTGAGCAATACCACCGATAAAAAGTGTTTTTTCTTGAGCACTCGAAATAGAACAAGATACTGTAAGTATGAGTATTATTAACTTTAATTTATTCATGATCTAAGGTGTCACAATGATATAGTTTGTCTTTTTTTTGTTTTGTAACTTTTATTTTATTTTTTTCTTTGGACTGATTGAGCTTATTAATAATCCTTGCTCTTTCTTTTTTATCTCTGCTCTCCAAAAATTTATTTTGATTTATATCAAAATAACAACGTCCATCAATAAATGTTTTTTCAGCTTTAGCATAAATAGAAAGAGGGTTGTCTGACCAAAGAACTATATCTGCATCTTTCCCAACAGATAACGATCCTATCTTTTTATCCAAATGAAGAAGTTTTGCTGGATTTAAAGTAACCATTTTCCAAGCCTCTTCTTCACTTGTTCCTCCGTATTTTATTGCTTTTGCAGCCTCTTGATTTAATCTTCTACCCATCTCAGCATCATCAGAGTTAATAGCTGTTATAACTTTTGCATTATTAAGAAGAGTAGCGTTGTAAGGGATGGCATCATTTACCTCAAATTTATAAGCCCACCAATCTGAAAAAGTAGATCCGCCTGCTCCATGTTTAAATAATTTATCTGCTATTTTATATCCTTCTAATATATGTGTAAATGTATTTATTTTAAAACCCATTGAGTCTGCTACGTGCATAAGCATGTTTATTTCTGACTCTACATATGAGTGGCAAGTAATAAAACGTTTTTGATCTAAGATTTCAGCAAGTATATTTAACTCTAAATCCTCTCTCGGTGGATTTATGGATCTTTTTTTTCTTTGACTTAGTTTATTATAATTGTCCCACTTTTTTTTGTAGTTTTTTGCTCTATAAAAAGCATCAAAGAAGACTTGTTCAACACCCATTCTAGTTTGTGGAAATCTAGTCGTATTATTGCTTCCCCAATTACTTTGTTTTACATTTTCTCCTAGAGCAAATTTAATAAAACCATCACTATTCTTGATTTTCATCTCTTCTGCGGATTGTCCCCATCGAAGTTTAATTATTGCGGATTGCCCCCCAATCGGATTAGCTGAGCCATGTAAAAGTTGTGAGCTGGTTACTCCTCCAGCTAATTGACGATATATATTATGATCAAATGGATTAATTACATCTGCGATACTTACTTCCGCAGTTACCGCTTGGCTCGATTCATTTACTCCTGAGCTAATAGCAATATGTGAATGTTCATCAATTATCCCTGATGTAATATGTTTTCCTTCTGAGTTAATTAATTTAACATTTGATGTGTCTGATTTAAAGACCTCATTAATTTTTAGTTCTTTACCAACTGCAATAATTTTTCCATTATAAATAGCAATATCAGATTCTTTTAGAATTCCCAATTCTTCATTTGTCCAAATTGTTGCATTTTGAAAAATAATTTTGCCTTGCTTAGGTTTTTGAATCATTCCAAAAGATTTGTTAGGAAACCAAACCTTTGGTAGAACACTATCAATTTCTAAAATAAATTCTTTTTCTTTTTTATCAATTAAGCTCGAGTCTTTTTTCATAATATAGGTATGAAAATCACCAAGACTGTCTTGATATTTACCCTTAACATAATTGTCTGACAATTTGCCTGTTGATCTAAATTTATTAGTGTTACTTATAATAATTTTATCCTTATCAATTTTTGTAATGAAAGCCATTGAATCTACTTGATCTATCTTAACTTTAGGCTCGCTTTTAGATCCAGAAATCTCCACAAAATAGTCTTTAAATTGATCAGAATTTAATGTATAATATCCTCTAAATTCATGTTTGATTTTCTGTTTAATAATATTTTTTTCTCCAAGTGACCAAGTCTCATATATAAACCCTTGTTCAAAAATATTACCTGAAGTTATAAGAAAGTTTGCTGATTTATTTTTTTCTAAACTTCCAATTTTTTCTTCAACGCCTAAAATTCTAGCAGGTGTTACCGTCAAAGCTTTTAATGCTTGTTCTTGAGATAATCCTTTTGTAACAGCTATTCGAAGATTGCTTAAAAACTCTTTATTATTATTAAGATCTGATGATGTGATACAAAACTGAATATCATTATCCGATAAAATTTTAAGATTAAAAGGTGCTGTTTCCCAATTTTTTAAGTTTTGAAGACTAATCTCTTGAGCATCCTCAGGGTTTGTAACATCATATGCTTTAGGGAAATTGACAGGAACAATTAAAGGAAACCCTACACTTTTAATTTCATCAACTATTAAAAACTCTTTACCATTTCCTTTTGCAATAAAATCAATTTCAAATTCATCGGAAATTTTAAATAACCTTGAATAGCTTAAAACATTTTTAATATCAAAAATTTGGGGCAGGTCTTTTTGATTATTGTAGTCATTGTACGACAAATTAGTGTTGTTGTTAGTATTTTCGTGCCACTCTGCATCCAGTAAAGTCTGTCTAATAAGTGCAATACTCCCCATTAATGATGTTGGATATCTTTGTTTAGAGGTTCCTTTTTTAAACGAATAGAATGATGCGGCCTTGGGAAGTATAATATTTTCATTTTCATTTTTACTTGAGAGATTTACTAAACACCCTGAGCCTCTAAAAATACCATTTTGTGAATGAGATAGTACTGTTGTAAAGCCCATCTCAAGATATCTAATAGCATCCTTTTTATTAACCTCAAAAATTTCAGATGAATTTACTTCTGGATGAATTGCTTCATTCCAATGATACGCTCCTTTTTTATTGCTTTCGTACTGTGGATATGAACTGCTTTTAGATTTAGCAATAGTTTTTATACCATAACTGCTATATAAATCAATGAATCCGGGGTAGATGTAATCTCCTTGAAGATCATGAACAATAGATCCTTCAGGAATGGATAAATTACTATCAACATTTAATATTTTACCATCTTGAATTAATAATGTTCCTTTTTTTATTAATTGGTTATAAGAAATATAAATATTAGCGTTTATAAAAGCATGAACTGGTTTAAATGTTTCTTTCACTCCATTAATTGGAAAACTTTCTTGAGCCTGGCTAAAGCTAAAACATATGCAGAAAAATAATAATAAATATATTCTCATGTAATAATTATAAAGTCGTAAAAATATCAATTTTTTCTGAGTTTTATTTGTTTATTTGTAGTAAGAATATATTAGATAACCAAAAAATTAATTTTTATTCATATGAAGACTTATCAAGTAAATTTATTAAACAGTATAGTTCTAATTATTATTGGACTTTGGGGGTATTTTGAAGTCGTATCTCCTACGGCACTTATTCCTGTATTTTTTGGTTTAGTTTTATTATTATGTAATGGTGGTGTTAAAAAAGAAAATAAGGTTATTGCTCACATAGTAGTGCTATTAACTCTCCTACTTTTAGTAGCTTTGGTTGGAATGAGATTGCCAAAATCATTAGACTCTGGAGGTTTAGGTCTTATTAGAGTGATTGCGATGATATCAACTTCTACAATTGCAATGGTTACTTTTATAAAAAGCTTTATTGCAAACAGAAAAAACAAATAATTTCTAGAAATTATCTATGAAGGAGAAAGCAATATTAATTGGCTTAATTACTCCCGATGTCACTCAAGAGCAAGTTAATGAGTATTTGGATGAGCTTGCCTTTTTGGCAGAAACAGCAGGAGCTAAGCCTATAAAAAAAATAACTCAAAGACTTCCTCATCCCGATAAAGCTACTTTTTTAGGTAAAGGAAAGATTGAAGAAGTTCGTCTTTTTGCACAAGAGAATTGTACGGAGCTTATTATTTTTGATGATGATCTTAGCCCATCTCAGATACGTAATATTCAAAAGATTTTTGTTGAATGTAAGATAATAGATAGAAGTAATTTAATACTAGATATTTTTGCTTCTAGAGCTCAAACTGCTCAAGCTAGAACTCAGGTAGAGTTGGCCCAGTATGAGTATTTATTACCTCGATTAACTGGAATGTGGACACACCTTGAGCGACAAAAAGGGGGTATTGGAATGCGTGGTCCTGGAGAAACCCAAATTGAATCTGATAGAAGAATAATAAAAGATAAGATCGCTTTATTAAAGAAAAAATTAGTCAAAATAGATAAGCAAAGTCTTACAAGAAGGAAAGGTAGGGCAGATATGATTAGAGTTGCGCTTGTAGGATATACAAATGCTGGTAAATCAACATTAATGAATAAGCTTTCTAAGTCAGATGTTTTTGCTGAAAACAAGCTTTTTGCCACATTAGATACTACAGTAAGAAAGGTTGTTATTCAGAACTTGCCTTTTTTGCTTTCTGACACTGTTGGTTTTATCCGAAAACTCCCTCACCAGCTTGTTGAGTCATTTAAATCTACTTTAGATGAATTGAGAGAATCAGATTTATTAATCCACGTTGTAGATATTTCAAATCCAAATTTTGAAGATCAAATTCATATTGTTAACTCTACAATATCAGAAATTGGAGTAAGTGATAAACCTTTAATCATTATTTTTAATAAAATTGATGCATATACTTATATTAAAAAAGAGGAGGATGATCTTACAGATATAACAAAGGAAAACTTATCTCTTGATGATTTGAAAAAAACTTGGATGGCTAATTTAGACTCAGAGAAATTATTTATTTCTGCGTTAAATAAAACCAATTTTGAAGATTTACGAGATCGCCTTTATGATAGAATTAAAGAGTTACACCTAAAGAGATATCCCTATAACAATTTCCTATACTAAGCTAGTAGCTGAAGTTCATGTAGTTTTTTGTAGCTCATATTATTCTTAATAAGCTCTAAATGAGTTCCTCTTTCTAAGATTAGTCCTTTATCAAGAAAAATAATTTCATCAGCATCAATAATAGTCGATAGTCGATGTGCAATCACTAAAGATGTTCTATCTTTCATTAGCTTAGAAATAGCTTCTTGAACTAATTTCTCAGATTCAGAATCTAATGACGATGTAGCTTCATCAAGTATTAAAATTTCTGGATTTTTTAATATAGCTCTTGCTATACTTATTCTTTGCTTTTGACCTCCAGAAAGTTTTTCTCCTAAATTACCGATATTTGTATGGTATCCATCTTCAGATTGCATGATAAAATCATGAGCATTTGCGTTTTTTGCTGCATTTACTATATCTTCTTCTGTTGCTTGAGAATCACCTAGTTTAATATTATTATAAATAGAATCATTAAATAAAATAGACTCTTGACTAACTATTCCCATTAACGATCTTAATGATGATAGTTTAATGTTTTTTATATCTAAATTATCTATAGTTATATTTCCATCATCTAAATCATAAAATCGTGCTAAAAGATCTGCTATTGTAGATTTCCCACTTCCAGATTTCCCAACTAAAGCAATTTTAGATCCTTTTTTTATAGAGAAATTAACTTCACTTAGAATATTAATATTTTCATATTTAAAAGATTTAATGTTAAAGTCAATTTTATTATTAAGCTGCTTAATAATCTTAGAACTTTCATTGTCAGTAATTGTATTTTTAGTATCCAGGACTTCATAAATTCTTTCTACAGCTGCACTTCCTTTTTGAATATAATAATACGAGGTAGTAAGTGATTTTGCAGGTGGTATTATTTGAGAGAAAATTAGAATATATCCGATAAATTCTTCAGGTGATAAGTATGATGATTCATTTAAAACTAGTTCTCCCCCAAACCACATTACAATTACCATGACAATTGTACTTAAAAATTCACTCATAGGTGATGAAAGATCTTTTTTTCTTAGAATACTAGTCATTATATTTTTGTACTCATTACTTATTTTACCAAATTTTTTATTTATTGTTTCTTCCGCGTTAAATGTTTTTAGAATTTTAATTCCAAAAATATTTTCATCTATTACAGACATTATTTCTCCCATTTTTTTTTGTCCTTTATGAGAGGCGTTTTTTAGGCTTTTCCCAATATATCCAATTAATAATCCGGCCAATGGAAATAGAATAATCACGAATAGCGTAAGTTGTGGGCTAATAATTATTAATGTGCTAAGAAAAATTACAATATTAATTGGATCTTTAAAAATCATTTCAAGTACACCCATAATTGACCACTCTATTTCTACAAGATCAGATGTCATTCTTGAGGTAAGATCACCTTTCTTTTGTTCTGTAAAAAAAGAGACAGGTAAAGACATCATTTTTCGCTGTAAATCCATTCTAATATCATGAATGATTCCATTTCGAATAGGTGTTAAATAAAATAATGCAATATATCGGAAGAGATTTTTTAAAAAGAACATAACAAGAACTAATAAGCACATAAACATTAATGCTTCTATTTTTCCCTTATCATCAATAGTTGAACTTAAAAAAGAATAGAGATTTTCTTTAATAGAGCTTAGAGAGAAAGAAATTTCACTGGAGCTATATGTTTTTTTTTCAGTCTCAAAGAGAACCCCAAGAAAAGGAATGATCATGGTTAGTGAGAAAAGAGAAAAGAGTATGGATAGAATATTAGATGAGATATTTAAAATCACATACGAGCTATATGGTTTGATGTATTTTAAAATCTTCAGCAAATTGCTCATTAGGCAAATATAACAAAGGATTGTTTATTTTTGTAAAATATGGAATCAACTAGACAAAAAAAAGTTTCACGCTTAGTGCAGAAGGAACTTTCTCAAATTTTCAATAAAGAATCTAAAAACTTTTTAGGAGCAGTATTAGTTAGTGTTACTGCAGTTAGAATCTCACCAGACCTTGCTTATGCCAATATCTTTTTAAGTATGTTTCCTGTAATAGACCCAGTTGATGCTTTAGATAAAGTTAAAAAACAAGGTGTTTTAATAAGAAAAAATCTTGCTCTTGTTGTGAAAAATCAACTTAGAATTGTGCCACAATTAAATTTTCATCTCGATGATTCTTCAGATTATGCTGAAGAAATAGATAGGTTGTTAAAGAAATAATGAAGAAGAATTTATCTTTTTTTATTGCTAAAAGATATTTTTTTTCTAAGAATGAAGCCAACTCTGTTAACTTAGTCTCTCGTATCTCTCAATTTGCTATAGCTATTGGTGCAGCAGCATTAATAATTGTTCTTTCCGTATTTAACGGTTTTGAAGCTTTAGTGTTAGATATGTATAATGTTATGGATCCTCACATTAAGATATCTTCAAATACCGGAAAGACTTTTGATGAAAAAGTTGTTTCAGATTTTTTAGTGTCTAATGAGAATATTGAAGTTTTTTCAAAAACTTTAGAAGAAAAAGTATTATTAAAATATAATTCAAAAGAATTTATTGGTATAATTAAAGGGGTTGATTCATCATATAAAATATTAACAAATTTTGATTCTTTAATGATTGAGGGAGTTTATTTTGAAGATTATCCTCAGAAAAACACAACAGTTGTTGGTAGAGGAGTTGCTTATTTTTTATCTATTAATATTGGTTCTTTATTTGATCAAATAAATATTTTTATTCCAAATAGAGAAAAAAATAATTTGTTGAATCCAGAATCATCATTTTCTCAATCTAACTTAGCTCCTGTAGGGGTGTTTGGTGTACAGCAAGAGATAGATAGCCAGTATTTGATAGCTGACTTAGGCTTTGTTCAAGATCTAATTAATAAAGAAAGTCAGGTGTCTTCAATTGACTTAAAACTTCATAATAGTAATATGATTGATAAGGTGGCTGATGAAATTCAAAATAAATTAGGAGAAAAATATCTTGTTCAAACTAGATTTCAGCAGCAAGCATTTTTATATAAGATTATGAATACTGAAAAGCTGGCTGTTTTATTGATTCTTATTTTCATTCTTATTATTTCTACATTTAATATGATAGGATCGCTAACGATGTTAATTACACAAAAAACAAATGATCTTCGTCATTTAGAAAGTATTGGTTTAGAGAATAAAAAAATTAGAAATATCTTTTATTATAAGGGATCTTTTACAATAATAAGTGGTGCTTTCTTTGGCTTATTTATAGGAGTTTTATTTGCCTTTCTTCAATATGAATTTGGCTTGATTAGCATGGGCAAGGGTAGTTTTGTAATAAATTCATACCCAGTATTAATCAAGCCTTTAGATGTTTTTCTAGTTTTTCTTACTGTTACGTTTATTGGAATTCTATCTACTTTTTTTACTGTAAGAACTCTTCTTAGAAAAGTTTAAAATACTATAGATTGAAATTTTTCTTTTACTATTTCAAGAATTTCTAAAACTTCATCCTTTGAATTAGATGTTACCATTCTCATTTTATATTCTTTAAAGTTTGGTATAGCTTTGAAATAGTTGCTGTAATGTCTTTTCATTTCAACAATCCCAAGACCTTCTCCTTTCCAGACAATAGAGTGGTCTAGATGTTGTTTGCAAACCCTTACTCTTTCATTTATGTCAGGTTTTTTAAGATGTTGTGACGTTTTGAGAAAATGCTTAATTTCATTAAATATCCAAGGGTAACCAATAGCTCCTCTACCAATCATTACTCCATCAACACCATATCTGTTTTTTACTTCCAATACTTTTTCGGGGCTATTAACATCTCCGTTGCCAAATACAGGAATATTCATTCTTGGATTGTTCTTCACATCACCAATTAATGTCCAATCTGCATCTCCTTTATACATTTGCTTTCGTGTTCTCCCATGAATAGATATTGCCTGTATGCCAATATCTTGAAGTCTTTCCGCAACCTCTACAATATATTTAGTATCATCATCCCATCCTAATCGTGTTTTTACAGTTACGGGAAGCGAGGTAGATTTTACTATTTCTTTGGTCATAGCAATCATCTTTGGAATATCTTTCAGTATTCCAGCTCCAGCTCCTTTATTTGCTACTTTTTTTACCGGGCACCCATAATTAATATCAATAAATTCAGGATTTTCTTTAGCACAAATTTCAGTTGCTAGCTTCATTGACTCTATATCATTTCCAAATATTTGAATACCAATTGGTCTTTCAAAATCATAGATGTCTAATTTCTGAGTACTCTTGAATGCATCTCGGATTAAACCTTCAGAAGATATGAATTCTGTGTACATAACATCAGCACCATTTTGCTTGCAAAGCGCTCTAAATGGAGGGTCACTAACATCTTCCATTGGAGCCAATAATAATGGAAAATCTCCTATATCTATATTCCCTATCTTTATACCCATATTATTTACAAAAATACTAATATATGATTTTAAAAAAATTCTTAGAAGAAAATAATTTTACGAGATATATTTTTTCTTATTTCGCGGTAACATTAATCTCTTTTGTTTTTTTTACGATAATCTCTTTCTTAATGTTGCCACTTTTCTTTGAGGTTGATTGGTCTAATCTTAGTGTTTTTCTTAATGATTATAGTAATTCCTCCTCTATCAGTGCCTTAAAGTTTCTTCAGTTTTTCAGTTGTATTGGCTTATTTATTCTTCCTCCTTTCTTATTTGGTTATATCAGCGATGAGAAGCTTGATTTGAATATGAAAATTGATAGAAGATCTGTCTTTCTTGCCATCGCTATCATAATATTAATTAATCCATTTGTAAGTTATACTTATTTGTTAAATCAAAGTATCGATCTGCCTGAATGGATGCTTTTTAATGATCAAAATGCTCAAGTAATTACAGAGGCATTTCTTGTGATGAATTCTTTTCCAGATTTATTTATTAATATGCTAATTTTGGCAATTCTTCCAGCTATTGGTGAGGAATTAGTATTTAGAGGATTCTTACAAAAGCGATTAATTTTATTCTCTAAGAATCCTCACTTATCTATTATCATTGTTGCTTTTATTTTTAGCGCAATACATATGCAGTTTCAAGGTTTTCTGCCAAGGTTTTTTTTAGGTTTAGTATTAGGTTACTTTTTTCACTTTTCATCTAATATATGGCTGCCTATTATTGGTCATTTTATTAATAACTCACTTATTGTCCTTTTAAGTTATCCTGCATTAGCAAGTAAGATAAATATAGATTTACTTAATATGGATAAACTAATAACTATTGAGCAAGCTCTTTTTAGCTTAAGTGCAGGAATAGTGTTGTTTTATTTATTGAAGAATAACTTAGAAAATAAGTTAGATAAAATTTAGTACTCCCCTTTTCTTGTAGAGTAGTTAATCTTTAAAGCATTTGCTTTTCTTAATTCTTGCTTAACATCAGTAATAATTCCCATTTTTACTGTTTCATCTGCTTTAATTGAAGTTGTCATGTATGGAATTTCTTTTTCATCTTTTGCCTCTCTTTCCGTGGCAATAAACTCTTGAATTTCTCCTACTTCTGCAAACGCATCATTAAGTTGAATTCTAGCAGCAGTTCCATATGAGGTTTGCATTCTCTTAACTGGAGCTCCTATATAAATATAGCTTACAAGTGATTTCTTCTCCATTTTCTTTATCTCTGTTGCTTTTGGAGTAACAACGCTAACAAATAATGTTGTTTCTCTCATTACAGTAGTAACCATAAAAAAGAATAATAACATAAACACAATATCTGGCAGTGACGCTGTAGATATTGCAGGCATACCTTTACTTCCGTTTTTTTTAAATTTACTCATTATGAATCTCCTCCTATATTTTTTGGTTCAGCCTCAGAAATTTTCTGAGGAAATAATTTTTTAATTTCTTTCTGTTGTGATTTGTTAAGATCAATAAATCTTTCTCCATGTTTTGTTAAGGCACTTTCATTTCTCAACTCATTATAGGCTGCTGCTAGCTCGTTTTGAACTCTTATATAGGTTTTATAAGCAGTTCCTCTATCGTTTTGTAAAGAGATAATAGCTTTTTCAGGGTTTTCTGATAAATCTTGTCTGAAACCATTATTATTTATAAATCTTTTAGCCCCTTCTCTAAGTTGTGAAACATCCATTAACTCTCCTTCAACTAGTAGTTGATTATTCGAGTTAATTAGAACAACATAAATGTTTCTAGCATTAATTTGAGAGTCATCTTCTGGCTGGTCTGCCTCCGGCATTGGAGGGAGTTTTCTAGATATTCCAGTATCGACATCCATGGTAGTGGTAACCAAAAAGAAAATCAATAAAAGAAAGGCAATATCAGCCATTGAACCAGCATTTATTTCAGGAAGACCTCTTCTTTTACTTGCCATTACTTTTTAAAAGCTTTTGAAAGTTCTGCAAATAAAACTGAAGCAATAGCTGCTGCTGCAAGGATGTAGAACATTATTAAGCCCATGCCAACATTCTTAGATTGAGCTGAACTAATCTCATATTTTTCATATGAAGATAGAACATCTCCTGATGCAACTATATAGGACAAAATACAAACAACAATTAAGCCTCCAATAGTATATAATGTCTTTTTTGCATTTTTTGTATTAGACAACATTTTTTTTAAGCCGAATAAAATCGTTGTCAAAGTAGCTGCTCCAACCATTACGTATGTTAGAATAATTCCAATATTGATTAAGCTATCCATATTTATTTATTTTTAACTAATAAATCTATTAAAGAGATAGAAGCATCTTCCATAGAATTAGTAATTGAGTCAACTTTTGCAATTAAATAATTATAAAATATTTGCAAGATCATAGCTACTATTAAACCAAATACTGTTGTTAGTAGAGCAACTTTAATTCCACCAGCAACTAATGAAGGAGAAATATCTCCAGCAGCTTCAATTGCATCAAATGCTCCAATCATACCAATCACTGTTCCCATAAATCCTAGCATAGGAGCAAGAGCAATAAAAAGAGATATCCAAGATAATCCTTTTTCTAATAGACCCATCTGAACACTTCCATATGCGATAATAGACTTTTCAACCATTTCTACCCCTTCATTAGATCTATCTAGACCTTGATAAAAGATTGAAGCAACAGGTCCTTTTGTATTTCTACAAACTTCCTTTGCAGCTTCTACACCGCCATTATTCATTGCGCTTTCAACATCATTAAGAAGTTTATCAGTATCAGTAGTAGCCATATTTAGATAGATAATACGTTCAATTGCTAAGGCAAGACCTAAAATTAAACACAAAAGTACAATACCCATAAATCCAGGTCCTCCTTCAATGAATTTTTGCTTGATAACTTGATGAAAAGATGCAGACTCTGTACTAACAGCTTCTTCAACAACAGTCTCTAAATTTGCATCTTCATTAACATTAGAATCTAATTCTGTATTAGATAATTCAGTAGAGTCAGATAATTCTGATTGAGCAAATACTATTTGGTTAGAAATTAGTAAGAAGCTCAATAATATACTTAGTGTAAAAATTTTTTTCATTTTGATGATTGTTTAATTTAAGAAGCGCAAATTTATAAAAATATTATAAAGCCTCTAAATATAGGTTATTAACTTTTTCCCAATTGATAACATTAAAAAATGCATTTATATAATCAGGTCTTCTATTTTGGTAATTTAGGTAGTACGCGTGCTCCCAAACATCAAGACAAAGTATCGGCTGTCCTCCACACCCTTCTTGCATTAATGGATTGTCTTGATTTGCTGTTGAGCATATTGAAAGATTTCCATTACTTAGACATAGCCAAGCCCATCCAGAACCAAATCTTGTTCCTGCTGCTTTCGTAAAATCAGATTTAAAGTTTTCAAAGCTTCCATACTTTTCATTTATTGCTTTTCCTACTTCATTATTTGGCTCACCACCACCGTTCTGACTCAAAATCGTCCAGAAAAGAGAATGATTAAAATACCCACCACCATTATTTCTTACTGCTGCAGAAAGGTTGTCTGATTTACATATTTCCTCTATACTTTTTCCTTCAAGTTCAGTTCCTGCAATAGCATTATTTAAATTATTTGTATAGCCTTGATGATGTTTAGAATGATGAATTTCCATTGTTTTTGCATCAATATTAGGCTCTAATGCGTTATAATTATATTCTAATTTAGGTAGTTCAAATGACATGATATTTAATTTTAATTTATATTAATTTTTGCCAAGCTTCTTTGGCTTTTCCCTCCTCAAGTAATTGTTTTGCTAAAATATGTTTTTCTTCTGTGTTTAAATCACTTGAAGTGTTATTTTTTTTTGATGGAATATCTTCTATTGAAGCCAGTATTGCAAGATCATTTCCAGATAAAATTTTGCTATTTTTAATTTCTTCAGGTAAATTGTCAATACCTATACCAATTTTAGAGATTGGCTTTGATATCTGATATAAACTTTTTGCTGTTGTTTTGCCATACCAATCTCCACCTAATCTTGATACTATTTTTAATTTAAATGGATCAATTTGATCATCCTTATCTAAAACCTCCTCGTTAATATGGATATTTATTATTTCACAAACTACTAGGTTTCCTGAGCCACCTTCTTCTCCAAGTTTGATAACAGAATTAACTTTACACTCAAAATTTATCGGAGATTCTTTTATTAGAAATGGTTTAACATACTTAGATTCTAATTTAGAAAAACCTGCTTTTTCAAACTCATCCTCATGCGGAAGGAAATTACTAGAAGCTAATGATATTTGTTGTGCTATATTTTCAGAAACAAGCCCAACTACACATTCTTTAATATCATTTATATTGTGTAAAGTATCTTTCTTAGTGTTATCTCTTACTCTATTAACTGGTGAGAAAATTAAAATAGGAGGATTAATTGAAAAAACATTAAAAAATGAATATGGGCTCAGATTACTTGTCCCATTATTATCTATGGTACTAACCAGTGCTATAGGTCTTGGAGTGATTGCTGAGGTTAAAAGTTGATACAGATTCTTAGTACTTATTGATTTAATATCTATTTCTTTCATAACTAATTAATCATGTATTTAGTTGATTTTGCAATAATTTTATTTGAAGTTTCTCCAAGTCCATCAATTTTTAAACTTACAATATCTCCTTCTTTCAGCCAAACATCCTTGTGCTTTGCGTTTTCCAACTTTCTTGTCCCATTTAATTCTAATAGACATCCAGTGCCAACTGTTCCTGAACCAATTACATCTCCTGGGTATAGTTTAGCGCCATATGATGCTCTTTCAATTATTTGTTCAAAGGTCCAGTTCATGTTTTTTGTGTTACCCGATGATAATAACTCTCCATTTACATAGCACTTCATTTCAAGACTATATTTACTTCCATTTTTATCTTTAGAAATTAAATTATCTTTAATTTCATCGGGTGTTACTAAATAGGGGCCTAAAACTGAAGCAAAATCTTTTCCTTTAGCAGGACCAAGATTTAATTTCATTTCTTTTCTTTGTAGATCTCTAGCACTAAAATCGTTAAGAATCATAAATCCTGCTATATAATCTCCCGCATCTTTAGCTAAAATATTTTCACCTTCTTTTCCAATTAAAATGGCAAATTCTAACTCATAGTCAAGTTGTGTAAAATGGCTAGGCATACATTTAATACTTTCATTTGGTCCAAAAATTGCATTATGATTACTAAAGTAAAAAACAGGAAAATCATCAAATTCTTTTACCATATCAGCTCCTCTATTTAGACGACAAGTTTCCACATGTTGACGAAATGCATAAGCGTCTCTAAATGAATTAGGTTTTGGTATTGGTGATTTTAAAATAACATCTTCTAGATTATGAAAGGTTCCATTGCCGTCTTTTAAAAAATTATCAACTTTATTTTGCCACTTATCTTTTTGCACGAGTTCAGTCAAATTAATATCTCCAAATAAGTTATTGAGATTTAATAATTTATTGTCTAATACTAAAGCTATTAACTCTTTATCATATTCCTTTATTTTGTAAGTGCATAATTTCATCTTACTGCAAAGCTATCATTTTTAATTTTTCTCTAATAATATTAGTTTACTTTTATCTATAATACATATATATTATATTTGCATAAAACAAATACACAATGCCTAGATATCATACATTAGGAAATATTCCTCATAAGCGACATACTGTTTTTAGAAAAAAAGATGGCAATATTCATTACGAAGAATTATTTGGTACTATAGGTTTTGAAGGAATGTCTTCATTGATGTATCATCTGCATAGACCTACTCAGGTAAAATCAATTAAGCCTGCTTATTCTGTAGAGCCTGAGATTGCAGTTGAAAAAAACTTAAAAGCATATTTGATGAAAGGCTTTGATGTTCCAAAAGTTAAAGATCATTTAGAAAGTAGAATTTCATTAATGTTAAATAATGATTTAAACATTTCGCTTTCTTCACCGTTAAATCTAGAAGAAAAGTACTTTTATAAGAATACAGATGGTGACGAAGTTATTTTTGTACACAGAGGGTCTGGTGTTCTTAGAAGTGTTTTAGGTAATTTAAAGTTCTCTCCTGGAGATTATCTTGTTATCCCAAGAGGTGTGATATATACTATGAGGTTTAATAGTGATGATAATAAACTATTCATTGTTGAATCATATACGCCAGTGTATACCCCTAAAAGGTATAGAAATCATTTTGGCCAAATGCTAGAAAACTCCCCGTACTGCGAACGTGATATTAGAGTGCCGGATCATCTAGAAACTCACGATGAGCTAGGAGATTTTATAATTAAAATAAAAAAAGAGCATATGATACATGAGTACACATATGCTTCACATCCTTTTGATGTAGCTGGATTTGATGGATATAATTACCCTTATGCTTTTTCTATTCATGACTTTGAGCCGATAACTGGAAGGGTACATCAGCCGCCGCCTGTTCATCAAACATTTGAGACATCAAGATTTGTAATTTGTTCTTTTTGCCCTCGAATGTATGACTATCATCCAGAATCAATACCAGCGCCATACAGTCATTCTAATATAGATTCTGACGAGGTTTTATACTATGTTGCGGGTGATTTTATGAGTAGAAACCATGTTGACGAAGGTTATATATCACTTCATCCAGCTGGGATACCACATGGTCCGCACCCTGGAGCTGCAGAGAGAAGTATTGGTAAAAAATCAACGGATGAACTCGCTGTTATGGTTGATACATTTGCTCCATTAAAATTAACAAAGTCTGCTATTGCACTTTCTGACGGTAAGTATCATAAGTCTTGGCTGTAAACTATTAATAAATAGAAAAAAATTACATGAGTGATATCAAAAATGTTGAATATGGATTGGAAAAAATATTTAAAGATGCAAAAGATTTCCTTCCGTTATTAGGTACCGATTATATTGAGTTTTATGTTGGAAATGCAAAGCAAGCTGCCCATTTTTATAAAACAGCATTTGGCTTTCAATCTTATGCCTATAAAGGTCTTGAAACAAATAATAAAGATTATGTTTCCTATGTCCTTACTCAGGATAAAATCAAAATTGTTCTAACTTCTCCATTAAACTCAAAATCACCAATTAATGATCATATTGTAAAGCATGGTGATGGTGTGAAAATCATTGCACTTTGGGTAGACGATGCTGAAAAAGCATGGAAGGAAACCACATCTAGAGGAGCCAAATCTTTTATGAGCCCTACAATAGAAAAAGATGAACATGGCGAGGTTGTTCGCTCTGGAATATATACATATGGTGAAACAGTTCATGTATTTGTAGAGCGTAAAAATTATAATGGTACTTTCCTTCCTGGATATCAAAAATGGGAATCAGCTTATAACCCTGAGCCAACAGGCTTAAAGTTCATTGATCATATGGTTGGAAATGTTGGATGGAATGAAATGAATAAATGGGTGAAGTTCTATGAAGATGTTATGGGATTTGTTAACTTTTTATCTTTTGATGATAAACAAATTAATACTGATTATTCTGCTTTAATGAGTAAGGTTATGAGTAATGGTAATGGACGGATAAAGTTTCCAATTAATGAGCCTGCAGAAGGAAAGAAAAAATCGCAAATAGAAGAGTACTTAGATTTTTATGAAGGTCCTGGCGTTCAACATATAGCCGTTGCTACAGATGATATAATTACTACAGTTAGTAAGCTACGTTTACGAGGAATAGAATTCTTATCTACACCTCCCGATGAATATTATAAAGCTGTTCCTTTTAGACTAGAAAAACATGATCATAAACTAAAAGAGGATATTGAAACCTTAAAAGGTCTTGGGATATTAATTGATGCTGATGAAGAAGGCTATTTATTACAAATCTTCACAAAGCCGCTCCAAGATCGGCCAACAGTATTTTTTGAAATTATTCAAAGAGTAGGAGCAAGAGGTTTTGGTGCTGGAAATTTTAAAGCTTTATTTGAATCCATTGAAAGAGAACAGGCAAAAAGAGGAACACTTTAAAAAATATATATTATGTCAAATTTAAAAATAGGAGATAGAGCTCCAGAAATTAATGCAATTGATCAAAATGAAAAATCAATTAACTTAGAATCTTATAAAGGAAAAAAAGTAGTGCTATATTTTTACCCTAAAGATATGACTCCTGGATGTACTGCTCAGTCTTGTAATTTGTCGGATAATTATCAGCTGTTACAACAAAAGGGTTACGAAGTGATAGGAGTCTCATGCGATAGTGTCAAAAGACATCAAAAGTTTATTGAGAAACATAACCTTCCATTTAATTTAATCTCTGATGAAGATAAAAAAGTAGTAAGTGACTATGGTGTATGGCAATTGAAAAAATTTATGGGTAGAGAATATATGGGTATTGTAAGGACCACTTTTATAATTGATGAAAAAGGATTAATTTCTGATATTATTTCAAAAGTAAACACTAAAGAACATACATCTCAAATTATTGAGTAAATTCTCAGTTTTATTTTCAAAATAATAATCTAAAGACTTCTTCTATTTTACCAAACCTCTTAATGTTAATAGTAAACTTTTTAGCATCAATTTTATTGTATTTTGAAATTACAATAGTCTTATATCCTAGTTTTTCAGCTTCAGCAATCCTAGCATCAATTCTATTGACAGCTCTAACTTCACCAGATAAGCCTATCTCTCCCGCAAAGCATATTAGCGTGTCTAATTCTATATTATGATCAGATGAGAGAATAGAACATATTACCGCTAAGTCAATAGCGGTATCATTAATTTTAATTCCCCCAGTAATGTTTAAGAAAACATCTTTAGACGATAATTTAAAACCACATCTTTTTTCTAGTACAGCAAGTAACATATTCAATCTTTTAGTGTCAAATCCTGTTGCTGAGCGTTGAGGCGTACCATACACTGCAGAGCTAACTAATGATTGGATCTCTACTAGTAAAGGTCGAGCGCCTTCAATTGTTGCGGCAATTCCTACACCACTTGCTGCCTCATCTCTTTCTGAAATCAATAATTCAGAAGGGTTACTCACTTCTCTTAATCCGTATTGATTCATTTCATAAACTCCTAACTCAGAAGCAGATCCAAATCTATTTTTAATAGTTCTCAATATTCTATAAACATAATTTCTATCGCCTTCAAACTGAAGGACCGTATCCACCATATGTTCTAAAATTTTTGGCCCTGCAATAGCACCATCTTTATTTATATGCCCAATTAGTAAAACAGCAGTTCCTGTTTCTTTTGCAAACTTAATTAGTTCAGAGGTGCATTCTCTTATCTGTGAAATACTTCCTGGGGTAGATTCAAGACTATTAGTATGTATCGTTTGGATAGAATCAATTACTAATATATCAGGTTCTATATTTTCTATTTGTTGAAAAATATTTTGGGTACATGTTTCTGTTAAAATAAAACAATGATCAGAATCTTTATTGATTCTCTCAGCTCTCATTTTAATTTGTTTTTCGCTTTCTTCACCAGAAATATAAAGGATTTTTTTTGACTTAGAGCTAAGTGCAAATTGAAGTAATAAAGTTGATTTCCCTATTCCAGGGTCTCCTGCAAGCAAAATTAAAGAACCTGGAACAATACCGCCTCCAAGTACTCTATTGAGTTCTTTATCATTAGTGATGATTCTTTTTTCATCACTAAAATTTATATCACTTATAAGTTTAGGTGTATTGATTTTTTTGCTTTTAAAGCCTGTAGAGGACTTTTCTTCTTTTTTGATATTTTCCTCTACAAAAGAATTCCATTCATTACAACTTGGACATTTCCCTAGCCATTTTGGTGATTGGGTGCCACATTGTTGGCAGAAAAAAGCAGATTGAATTTTTTTAGCCATTGGATATCTTTTCTAAAATTTGAGTTGTCGAAAATCCTTTTGTGAATGGAAGAATAATAACTTCACCTCCATATTCAGCTAATATCTTGTGCCCTATAATATCTTTTTTTAAGTAATCACCTCCCTTAACAATAACATCAGGTCTAATTGTTTTTATCAAGTGTTCTGGAGTGAGCTCATCAAAAATATAAACAGCATCGACAAAAGCCAGAGCCGCAATTAAATTAGACCTTGATTTCTGATCAATAATAGGTCTTTTATTACCCTTAAGTGTTTTTACTGAAGAATCAGAGTTTACACCAACAATTAGTTTATGTCCTAAATCTGCAGATCTTGCAAGTGTATCTATATGTCCTGCATGAATTATATCAAAACATCCATTTGTAAAAATAATCTTTTGTTTGTTTTTTTTCCATAAATCAACTTGCTCTTTAAGACTATTTGATTGCATAATCTTATCTTGAATATTTTTAATATTACTCATTTTTATTTTGAAATAGAATTAATATAAAAGAAAATAAACCAAAAAAGATAGTCATCAATGTCTGAGCGGTATGCACTGTAAATGCAAATAATAAGGCTGGCTGTGCTGCAATTCCTAAAGTTACTAATCCAAGTTTAGCCGCTAAATGATACGAACCAATACCTCCTTGAGTTGGAACAATCATTCCTAGCCCTCCAATAACAAGCATATAGAACCCGTCTCCAATATTTAGATGTTTTGTTTCTTCAATAGAAAAAAAACAGATATATGTCATCATAATATACATTGTCCAAATACAAAGTGTGTGTAGCCAAAAAACTTTTTTATTTGAAATATATTTATAACTCATTAACCCCTTTTTTAATCCATCTAACCCGTTAATTATTTTTAGGTAGATAGATAGTTTTTTTATTTTTTTTCTAAAAAAATAGGTAGTTAAAGCGAGGAAAATTAATACTATAATAATATAAATAAGATTGTTATTGTCGGATTGCTCTGAAGTAAATACATCTCTAAAAAAGACGCTAATCTTTGAAAATTGAAAAATGAATGTTAGTCCAATCAAAAGAATCAGTATTAGTAAATCAATAATTCTTTCTAAAATTATTGTCCCAAAGAGTTTATCAAAAGGAGTTTTTTCAATTTTTGTGATTGTTGTACATCTTGTTATTTCGCCTGCTCTTGGAACGATTATATTTGAAACGTAACCAATTGCTACTGCGCTAATACTATTTTTTATTGAACTTTCATATCCTAAAGATCTAATCATATACGTCCATCTTACTCCTCTAGAGATTATAGCAAGAGCTCCAAAAACCATTGATAACAATACCCATTTAATTTCTACATTTTGTAATCTTTGGATTAACTCAATAAGATTTTGGTCTTTAAATGCATAATAAATAAGAGCAAAACCTAGTGCAAGAAAGAATAATGATTTGAGTGTTTTCATTAATGTAAAATTATAAAATAATGTTGTCAATTAATCTTATTCCAGCAATATATACTGCAACACAGATTGCATATTTTTTATCAGTCAAAATTTTATCAGACGACTTAAAACTATCTAGATTAATTAATTCAAAATATTCTATTTTAATTTTCTCTTTAATTAATTTCTCTTTAGCTTTTTCTAATGTAATATTAATATTATCTGATGTTATAGTTTGCTCGCAAAAAGTTAATTGTTTGAAAATTAAAGAAGCTTGTTTTCTGTTTTTTTTAGAAAGATGAATATTTCTTGAGCTTTTAGCTAATCCATTTTTTTCCCTAACAGTTGGTAGGCCAATTATCTGAGTATTTATTTTTTTGGTTTTTACTAATTCTTTAATGACCATAAGTTGTTGAATATCTTTCATCCCAAAGAACGAGATGTTAGGTTTTATAATGTTTAAAAGTTTTTCAACTATCGTAGCAACGCCATTAAAATGATTTGGACGAAACGCTCCTTCTAACTGTTGATCAATTCCTCGAAATGAAAATGATTTTCTTGTTTCATCTTTTGTGTATAGATCTTCAACTTCTGGTTGGTATAATATATCGCATTTATATTCAATAAGTTTGTTAATGTCTTGATTTAATGTCTTCGGGTATTTTATTAAGTCCTTCTTACTATTAAATTGAGTGGGATTAATAAAAATACTGCAAATAGTTATTTCACATTTTTGAATAGACTCTTCTATTAATGATAGGTGTCCTTTATGAAGAGCCCCCATAGTTGGAACAAATCCAATTTTTTCAAATGAAAAACTTGTTTTTAAATATTTTTTTAGTTCATCTTTTTTCTTAAATATAATCATCAAACAATTAAGTTTTGGTTTATTCGTTTTATTCAACAAAACTAATGGAAATGCATAATATTCAGTATTTTTTTTTATATTTTTGCATACCTTAATAATAAATAATGGATAAGAAGAGAGTGTTGTATGTTTCTCAGGAGATTTTTCCCTACACAAGTGAAACAGAGATGGGTGTGATTGGTAGTGCTTTACCGCAAATCACGCAAGAAAGTGGAAAAGATATTAGAATATTTCTTCCTCGCTTTGGAACTGTAAATGAAAGAAGACATCAGCTTCATGAGGTAATCAGGCTATCCGGGATGAATCTTATAATTGATGATTTTGATCATCAATTAATAATTAAGGTAGCATCGATTCAGCAACTTAGAATGCAAGTTTATTTTATTGATAACGAAGAATTCTTTCCAAGAAGACAAATGTTTCATGATAATGAAGGAGTTTTATTATCAAATAATGATGAGAGAATGATATTTTATTGCAAAGGTGTGATAGAAACAGTAAGAAAGCTGGGTTGGTCTCCAGATATTATTCATTGTCAAGGTTGGTTTACAGGCTTAGTACCCATGTATATCAAAAAATTATATGCTGATGATCCTTTATTTGAAAATACTAAAGTTATATACTCTGTATTTGATAATGGTTTTGAAGAAGAACTGAGTAATTCAATTGTTGAGAAGTTAATGTTTGAAGATTTAAAAATTGAAGATGTTGAAGGAATTACAAAATTAAATATAGGAACAATCAATAAATTTGCATCATTGTATGCAGATGGAGTCATTCAGGCTAGTGAAAATATGGATGATTCACTTTTAGAATATATTAAATCGTTAGACAAACCATTTATGCCTTTTCCAGGTGAAGAAGATTTTAACGATGCTTATCTTGCTTTTTATGATAACTTTATTGAAGAAACAGAAGATGTTGAGGTTTAATAATATGAGATTTTTCGCAAGTTTATTTTTTTTTAGTTTATTAATTTCTTCTTGCTCTGATTCAAATGTGGTCGGCTTGGAGTTACAGCCAAATTCTGATTTAATTGAAATTTTTAATAGTAATATCATTGCTAATGATTCTTTAGTATCGCCAGACTCTATTACACTATCTACACTTTCAACTTATACAGAGTCAGAAGATTCTCTTAGGTCTGATGAAACCTCAAGTCTTGTTCTTGGCGGGATAAATGATCCTGTTTTTGGTTATAATAGGGGCGAATTTCTAACTCAAATATTATTGGCAGAAAATAATATTGATCTTGGTAATATTCCTTTAGTAGATTCTGTTGTTTTAACTTACAATTACTCTGGTTATTATGGGGATATAAACACTTTTGATGATATAAAAGTATATCATAATAATAGTGAGAGTATATTCAAGGACTCCTTGTATTATTCAAATAGCTTATTTGATCTGTCGTCTTTAAGCAATGATTTAGTTAATTCATTTAACCTATCAAGTGATACTTCAAGTAATCCACAATTAAAAATTGTTTTAAATAATAGTATTGGTCAACAAATTTTAGATCTGGGTAATTCAGGTCTTTCTAGTAATGATGAGTTTTTAGTAAATTTTCCTGGTTTTTTTTATGCCACATCAAATACTTCAGAATCTATTGTTTACTTAAATCCTAACGGAACATCTACAGGCTTTAAAGTGTATTATCATAATTCGATATCCGATTCTCTTTCATTAGATTTCATTTTAGATGGAGATGTTGCAAGAGTAAATCTATTTAATGAAAAGTTACTTGATAATTTATCTATAAATAATGGTTTGGATTATATCCAGTCTATGTCAGGTTATAAGTGTAAGATTGAGTTAGAAGGCATAGATTATTTGTCGTCGTATTTATCTGATATGTCAATTAATAAGGCAACTTTAAGTTTTAATGTTACTGATTTTGATGTTTTCCAGCCTCATGAGAAATTATTTTTAGTTAGAGAAAATAATGAAGGAAGTAATATTTTCTTATCTGACTTTACTCTTGAAGGTGATGATCATTTTGGAGGAATGCTTAATGGTGACTTATACGAATTTAATATTACAAGATATTTTCACAAAATACTAAGTAATCCATTATACACTAATAAACTTTACTTAATATCTTCAGGAGGTTCTACTAATGCAAATAGAACGATTATTTTAAGTAATTCAGTAAAGATAAGTTTGTTGTACTCAGATTTATAATATTTTTAGGTGTTTACACCTAGAAGGTATAAGATAAATTAATTATATAATTGTAAAAAATGATAATATGTGCGGAATTGTTGCTTATGTAGGTAGTAGAAGGGCTTACCCGATACTAATCAAAGGGTTACAACGATTAGAATATAGAGGTTACGATAGTGCAGGAGTTGGTATTATAGATGACTGCAAGATTCTTACTTATAAGAAAGATGGTAAGGTTTCTGATTTAACTGATTTTGTAGGTGAAAATAAAATCAATGGATCTATTGGTATTGGTCATACAAGATGGGCTACTCATGGGCCTCCAAATCAAGTTAATTCTCACCCTCACTCATCATCTGACGGACGTTTTTCATTAATTCATAATGGAATTATTGAAAATTATGCATCATTAAAGAAAGTCCTAGAAAATAAAGGGCATCAATTTAAAAGCGATACTGATTCTGAGGTTTTAATGCACCTTATTGAAGATGTTTATAATAATTTACCCAAAGGTGTTGAAGATGATGCTAAAATTAAAAATAAAGACGATAAAAAATTATTTAAGGCAATTAGAATTGCTCTAAATGAGGTCGTTGGAGCTTTTGCAATTGTTGTTTTAGAAGAAGGTAATAAAGATGAGTTTTACGCAGCAAGAAAAGGCTCTCCTTTAGTAATTGGTGTTGGTAATAATGAGTATTTTGTTGCTTCAGATGCCTCGCCAATTATTGAATATACAAATAAGGTGATTTATTTAAAAGATGGTGAAGTTGCTAGACTAAATAAAAATGAAGATGTAGTTATTAAAACTATAGATAATAAAAAACAAAGCCCTTATATTGAAGAACTTGAACAATCTCTAGAATCAATAGAAAAAGGTGGTTTTGATCATTTTATGTTAAAAGAGATTTTTGAACAGCCTAAAAGTATAATTGACACTATGCGAGGTAGGATAAAACCTAAAACAAATGAGATAATATTAGGAGGCTTAAAAAATCATGAGTCTAGAATACTTGCTGCTGATAGAATTATTATTATTGCTTGCGGGACATCATGGCATGCTGGTTTAATAGGAGAGTATCTTATTGAAGATTTAGCAAGAATTAATGTTGAAGTTGAATATGCGTCTGAGTTTAGATATAAAAACCCCATTATTACAAAAAAGGATGTTGTTATTGCTATTTCACAATCTGGTGAAACTGCTGATACACTAGCAGCTCTTGAAATTGCAAAAGAGAATGGAGCTTTAACTCTAGGGATTTGTAATGTTGTCGGCTCTTCAATTACAAGAGTAACATCTGGAGGAACATATACTCATGCTGGACCCGAAATTGGAGTTGCTTCAACAAAAGCTTTTACGACACAGGTCGTTGTTTTATCATTAATTGCTTTAAGGTTTTCTCAACTTAAAAAGACTGTAGATGTCGAGAATTATCATCATCTCATAAATGAATTAACTCTTGTGCCTAAAAAAATAGAAGATCTCCTTAAATTAAATGATCAGATAAAAAAAATTGCTGAAAAATTTAAAGATTCTAGTAATTTTCTGTATTTGGGACGAGGCTTGAATTTTCCTGTTGCTTTAGAGGGTGCATTAAAGTTAAAAGAAATTTCTTATATACATGCTGAAGGTTACCCTGCTGCAGAAATGAAGCATGGTCCAATTGCATTAATTGATGAGGAGATGCCAATAGTAGTGATAGCTACAAGAAAAGATAATTATCAAAAAGTGGTCAGTAATATTCAAGAAGTAAAAGCAAGAGGAGGTCAGTTAATAGCGATTGTTACAGAAGGGGATGTTGAAGTTAAGAAAATTGCAGACTTCTGTATAGAGATTCCAAAGTGTTTTAGAGAAATTGCGCCATTATTGACAATTATTCCTCTGCAATTATTATCATATCATATTGCACTAATGAGGAATTGTAACGTTGATCAGCCAAGAAATCTGGCAAAATCAGTTACTGTTGAGTAGTAAATACTTGATTATCAAGTACTTAGGTAGATTTCTGAACTCTTTATTTTTTAAATAAATTGTACATTAGAAGTACAAAAAACACGATAA
>TARA_B110000238_G_scaffold57561_1_pt1 | contig 42380 bp, 35 predicted proteins | sample TARA_B110000238 | Tara Oceans TARA_B110000238 (sample SAMEA4397569) | marine metagenome | biome: Polar Biome; feature: [SRF] surface water layer (ENVO:00010504); material: water (ENVO:00002006), including particulate matter (ENVO:01000060) such as... | depth 5 m | reverse complement strand
AATAAATCCACTAACATCGGCTGTGGTGAGCGTAAGCCCTTTACCATGCCCACAGCGACAGGAAAGAAGCATAGGTACATAGATATGAGTGCTTTGGGGAGCAACCCGCTAATGCCCATGGCACCAAAAACCACAATAACCATAGGCGCCAGGGCCAGTATAGGTATCGTTTGGGAGGTGATGATCCACGGCATCAAGCTTTTATCTAAGGTCTCAACATAAACGATACCCACCGCTAAACTAATGCCCAAGCCTGCGCCCAATACAAACCCCAAAAGAGTGGAGGACAAGGTAATACCTGCATGAAACACTAAGCTTCGTTTAGAGGTGACATTTTTGTCAATAATAGTAGTTTTTAATTCTGCTAAAATTTGGTGAGGCGATGGCAATACAGCTCGCTTCATGTTCCAGCTATCGGTTGCTAATTGGGTAAAACTCCAATCTATACCCTTTTTTTCATAACGATCAATAATTTGAGGGCTATTAAGGTTTATAGCACCCGCATACCAAATCATGATAATAGCTAAGATCACAGTAACTACTGGAATGGTAGAGCTAGGCTTACGCCCGATGCTAGTCGTCATAATTGTGCCCTGCTGCTAATCCAGCACGCACTCGCTGGGCAATAGCTAAAAATTCTGGCGACTCTCGAATATCTAAGGTTCTATCTGCAGGTAAATTACAATCAATAATGTCGATAATACGGCCAGGCCTTGGAGACATCACCACAATGCGGCTGGATAAGAATACAGCTTCAGGTATTGAGTGAGTGACAAATACGACAGTTTTTTTAGTTTGCTGCCATAAACGCAGTAACTGGTCGTTTAGATGGTCTCGAGTGATCTCATCTAGAGCGCCAAAGGGCTCATCCATAAACAACAGTTGAGGCTCCACACTCAGCGCACGGGCAATAGAAACACGCTGCTGCATGCCTCCAGAAAGTTGCCAAGGGTATTTAGCTTCAAAGCCAGACAAACTTACCAACTGTAAATATTCCTGTGCCAATTTTTGCCGCTGATCCTTGTTGTAACCCATAATTTCTAACGGCAGTAGCACATTGTCTTGCACCGTGCGCCACGGCAGTAGTGCAGGGGCTTGGAATACATAGCCATAAGCTCTTTGTTTACGCGCCTCAGCAGGCGACATACCATTGACTAGTACTGATCCGCTGGTCGGTTTCTCTAGGTCAGCTAACACCCTCATTAAGGTTGTCTTGCCGCACCCAGATGGACCAATAAAGGAAACAAACTCACCAGCATTGATGCTTAAATCCACGTTAGACAACGCTTTAACAACCCCATCTTTTGTGTGGAAGTCTAAACAAACCTCTTTAACCTCGACCACATTATTTGTCGCTGTGTTTGTGCTGGCTAAATTCAATGTAAAAGCTCCTTGTTATAATTATATTTGGTACAGGTCACTCATTAATTTAAATCAGTAAGTGGGGTATAGGTTTCTGGGCGGCGGTCTCGAAAGAACTGCCACCCATCACGCACTTCTCTCACCATATCCATATCAATATCATGAATCAATAATTCATCTTCTGTGGCGCTGGCTTGAGCTTCTATTTGACCACGAGGGTTTACGAAATAGCTGGAACCATAAAACTCGCCAATATTCCATGGCGCTTCTGTGCCAACTCGGTTAATAGCCGCAATATAAACACCATTAGCAGCTGCTGATGCAGGTTGTTCCAGTTCCCATAAGTATTTGGAGATCCCTTCAACAGTGGCAGAAGGATTGTAAATAATTTCCGCGCCTTTAAGTGCTAATGCCCGCCAACCCTCAGGGAAGTGTCTGTCATAACAAATATAAACACCGACTTTGCCATAGGCTGTGTCGAACACTGGCCAATTTGAAGCGCCCGGTTTAAAAAAGAATTTTTCCCAAAAACCACCCACATGAGGGATATGAGTTTTGCGATACTTACCAAGGTAGGTGCCGTCAGCGTCGATTACTGCAGCAGTATTGTAGTAAACCCCAGGCATTGCTTCTTCGTATATTGGTACGATAATAACCATCTGATACTTCTTGGCATATTCGCACATTAAATTGGTAGTGTGGCCGTTAGGAATAGCCTCAGCCGCGCTATACCAGCGCTTATCCTGGCTAGGGCAAAAGTAGGGCTGAGTAAAGACTTCCTGAAAACAAAGTATCTGTACGCCTGCCTCACCCGCTTTGTCAATTAATGGAGCGTGGGCCTCTAACATTAGGTCCCGGATTTTTTCAGGTGACATGCTAGTGTCACCTTTAAGGCCCATTTGAATTAGGCCAGATTTTATTATTGTCATGTACATCACCTATTAGGTTAGGATCATTAAATAGTGATAAGAATCAACTAAAGTGCAACTTGCATTGAAAATAAATTGATCACACTACCCTAACTTTTTAACAAAAATTGACCAGTTGGTCAATAGAATTATGGCCCAACTTCAAAAAAACCAATGAATCATTGAGTCTTATAAACTGGAATCTTTTAAGAAAACTAGCCTTTCATATAACGCGTTTTTAGAAACTTACTTCGTATCATTTCTGTGAAGTCTGCATTGACTAATGCTATTATCGTGCCAAATTAAAAACTTTTATAAAACAGAACTATATGTAGCTTTGATGACCTCAGGAAAAATCTAAACGCACCATTTATAGAGCACATGTAATGGCCTTATGCTGTATTTTGCACCACTATAGCCCGTTATCTATAGGGCAGAAGCGACCACTATTCAATCGATTTCAAACACGACCTTCGGCTAGACGCAGACCCGCTTCTAAGGTAACTATTGCGCTATCAAATACTGGAATTCCAAGCTCATCACTGAGTTTTTCAGACACCCTCGCCCCACGCATATTAGTGCACATGATGAAAATAATATCAGGCCGTTTTTTAGCGACATCTCTAACCATTTGTGTAATTACATACTCCTCAATAGCGGCAAAATCACTACTGATCGAACCCCCATAATGCCTCTGAGCTAAGCAGGTAAACCCCATAGAAGCGTAATTTTTCATAATGCGTTGCTGAACATCAAAGGTGTAGGGAGTGACCAGCCCAAAGGTTTTTGCATTGCAGGCGTTAAAAAGTTGATTCATTTCAAGGGTGCAGCTGCCTGAAGGAATGCCTGTAGCGTTTTCAAGCAAATCACACAACCTTGCATCATGATCCGCACCAAGCCAGCTGGCTGACGTGCCACCCCAGACAATACTGTCAACACCTGCATCACAGAGTAATTGTGCCGCATCAATTTGTTTCTCCATACTGAACTGATCGAACGACTGCTGGTTAAGGGTCACATCAATGACCCTAAGCCGAGAGAAATGCGCCGTGGATTGGTTGTTGGAAAACAGACGCGCGGACAAGGGCTCAAGCACAGTGTTTGAGGATGGAATCAAAATACCAACGCGCTTTATAGTGTCGTAACGATGATTGAGGCTTGAATACGTCAAATGATAGACCGACGCGAAGCGATGCCGCCGTCAACAGTAAAAATGGACCCTGAGGTATAACCAGACCGAAAAGATGATAAGAAAACAATCAGATCTGACACTTCATGCTTATGAGCTGGGCGGCCGAGTGGGTAGTTTGCTTCTAACTGAGTAAATTTACTGGCATCACCTAGGTCGTTTGCTGCACGTTTTTTAAGCATATTGTAAATACGATCAGTATTTACTGGGCCAGGGTTGACGCCCACAACACGAATATTATCGTCTAAGCTGTGCCCACCAAGAGCCCGGGTAAACGCCATCAAACTAGCATTACCAGTGGTGCCCGCGATGTATTTTGGATCATATACCTCACCACCATTGCCAATATTGTTGATAATTACCCCCTCTCCAGCTGCCTGCATTTTTTTATAAAACAACCGGCACAAGTTGATGTATCCCATCACTTTAAGATCCCAGCCTTTACGCCAAGCGGCTTCATCCACGTCCCAAAGAGTGCCACTTGGAATAGCCCCAGCATTATTAACAAGAATGTCGACTTTACCTACACTTTCCGACAGTGCTTCACAAGCACCACTGAGAGTTAGGTCGGAGGGATGGCAGTTTACGGTAACTCCATGGGTATCTTGAATATGAGTTTGGAGTTGTTTAAGCTTATCAGCACTTCTTGCAGTGAGGTGCAAGTTCACTCCTTCAGATGCAAACACATTAGCTAAATGCTCTCCTATTCCCATGGAAGCGCCAGTAATTAGCGCTGTTTTTCCTGTAAGTTTTAAGTCCATAATAAAGCCTTTCAGTAGTCTTATTTAATGGAAGTCTAATACTGTTCGCCCTGCGGCCTTGCCTGCTTGCAGGTCGGCAAGGGCAATATTGACCTCATCTAGCGATCTAGTACTGATCACGCCTTTAATTTTTCCATTTGCTGCAAGTTGCAAGAGTTCACTCATTTCCTGCCGGTTTGACGCAGAGCTACCAATCACTTGCAGTCCACGCTCGATAAGTTCGTGGGCGTAAAAAGCAAGTTGATCGGCTGGAACGGCTGTCAAAACAATCTTTGCTCGTGGTTTACAAACAGCCAGCATTAAAGGCCAAGTAGCCCCAACTGGCGCAAAGTTAACACAGCCATCCGCACCGCCAAGAGCTTTAATCAATGCAATTGAATCGATATTGGCAACCACTACCTCATCAGCACCCAGCTTTTTAGCCGTCTCTAATTTATCCTGGTCAACATCGACCGCAATGACCCTCATGCCAGATTGTTTAGCAATTTGAATTGCGTATTGACCCAAACCACCAAGGCCAAATATTGCCACAGTATCACCTGCTTTAAGGCCTGATTTCTTTAACGAAGCGTAGGCTGCAGAACCTGCACACATTAAAGGTGCAGCTTCAATAGCAGATACATTGTTGGGAATAGCAGTGGCCCAATCTTGGCGAAGGCATACATACTCAGCAAAGCACCCACTCACTGAGTAGCCCGTGGCATCAAAGTCAGCGCAATAGTTCTCACCCCCTGTGTGGCACTCCCTACAGTGACCACAAGCACTGTATACGTATCCAATACCAACACGGTCACCAATGTTAAACCGACCGTTAGGTGTGCCTACTTCTACCACTTGACCAACCCCTTCGTGCCCCATAATTAAAGGCAGTGGATTGGGTGAGGCGTGATCCCCCCTATGAATGTGCACATCTGTAAAACAGACTCCACTAGCTTCAATTTTGACCAATATTTCCCCTGCTCTGGGGCTTGGGCGCGCAACAGTTTTTACTTCAAGTGGCGCGCCATATTCGGTCAACAACGCGGCTCTCATGGTTTTATCTGCAGGCATCACGCTTCTCCTTTTATTATTTGGTATACCAATAATACATATTTGGTATATTACACTAGCATATTATCTAAAATACTGCCTAGTAGTTTAATATTTTATCCATAGGTGCCAATTTATATCTGTAATATTATATTTGGTATACAATATTTAGAAATTGGTACTTTTATTTAAATCTCTCCATAGCGTATTAACCAAGCGGTTGTTACTTTATTAACCAGAAGGAAAGATAATGTCGAGCATCGTAAAAGAGTTTTTGATACCCGGAACAAACAAAGGCCTGTTTTATGGTGGCCAATTTCGCGCCTCAACATCAGGGTCTGAAATAACCGTTTTGGATCCCGCTAGGGGAATACCATTTACGACCGTACCTAATGGCAATGCTGAAGACATTCGAGCTGCCGTATCTGCCGCAAGCGCTGCATTTCCCGCTTGGGCGGGATTAGATGCCCTAGACCGCGGCAGATACCTTAGAGCGTTTGCCGAGATTATTAGGCAAAATATTTCATTGCTAGCAGTGCTGGAATCCAAAATAACAGGGCGGGCATTGCGTGAAATGAATGCACAAATGTCGCGTATACCCGAATGGTTAGAGTATTACGCCGGTATAGCTCCAGGTTTGGAGGGAGAGGCAAACTATGTCAAGGGAGATTATGTCACTTTGACTCAATACGAGCCATTGGGACCAACAGCCTTGCTGACACCCTGGAACCACCCTGTACTTATTCTGGTCAAAAAGCTGTCTGCTGCGCTGGCAGCAGGAAATACCTGCGTAATTAAACCCTCCGAGCTAGCCCCTGTCTCGGCGCTAGTCATCGCCGCTCTTGCTACTGAAGCTGGATTACCAGATGGCGTAGTTAATGTGGTCACTGGAGATGCCACAACAGGTGAGGCTCTTTGTATGGCTGACGACATTCACTTCATTGACCTTACTGGGGGCACTTCAACTGGCCGAAAGGTTGCAAGCGTAGCGGGCAAAAGGTTAATCAGGACAACAATGGAACTGGGAGGCAAAACGCCTGTTGTCGTTTGCGAAGATGCAGATATTGATGCAGCTGTTGCTGGTGTTTTGTTTTCTGCCTTCGTTGCATCTGGTCAAACCTGTGTTGCTGGGTCTCGCATTATTGTGCACGAGTCTATTTACGATGAGTTTGCCAAAAGACTGGCTCAAAGAGCAGATCAAATACGGCTGGGCGACCCCATGGACGAAAGCACACAAATGGGTCCCGTGATCTGTCGCAAATCACTTGATCGATGCAAAGCGTTTATTAAGACAGCAAAAGCCCAAGGCGCCAGACAAATTTCTGGGCTAGATCTTTTAGAGCTTGATGGCGAGTTAATTAATGGGTTTTATATACGCCCTACGGTATTTGCTGACGTTAAAGCAGACCACACTTTGTTTCTTGACGAGGTTTTTGGCCCCGTTATATCACTTACTAAGGTCAGCAATGATGAAGAGGCCATTAATTGTGCCAATGCAGGTGATTTTGGCCTTGGCGTTTCCATTTGGTCCCGAGATATTGGCCGGGCTCATAGATTATCAAAAAAAATCAGAGGTGGCGTCATCTGGCTCAATGACCACCATCGTAATGACCCTAGGTCTGTATGGGGCGGAGTCAGAGATAGTGGCTTCGGTAAAGAAAATGGTTGGGACGCTCTGCGCGCCTATCTGACAAAAAAATCTATCGTAATCCGTACTCAAGAGGGCTACGATGACTGGTTTAAGGATGGACAAAGGTATGGGTGATACAGCACCATGAGCGGCACAGAAAAGCGCAAGGCAAAGCTTATTGCAACTGCGATTGAAGCACGAATAATAAAACGTGAATTAAAGCCTGGAGACCGGCTTCCTGAAAGGTTACTTGCTGAAGAATTTGGTGTTTCACGAACCCCAGTGCGTGAAGCAATCAGGCAACTTGTTGAAACTCGATTAGTCACTGATAATGGCCGGCGTGGAGCGCTCGTGGCGTCCTTGAGCATTTCTGAATTACTTGATGCCTTTTTGGTTGTTGCAGAACTTGAAGGCCTTGCTGCCAGACAAGCAGCAAAGAGAATGCGCCATGAACAAATTATTAAAGCCTTCGATGCCAATGCCCTTTGCCAAAAGGCCGCTGCAGTAAAGGATACAGAAACGTTCAATGCTATGAATATGGTTTTTCATAACTTGATTATTGAGGGTTCACACAATGCAATGTTGCAGAGCCAGCTCAGCACAGCTCGTATAATTACTTTCCCATATCGGCATTATGTGTCCAGCTTGCCTGGCTACATGGCTCAATCAGTTGATGAACATGATGCTCTACTCAAAGCAATATCAAACTCCCAAGGGGACGCTGCTTACCAGCTAATGCGTGATCATGTTCGGCTTCAGGGGGAACAAATTGAAGATGTAATTCATCACCTAGAAAGGCAAAATAGTGGCACCACTGAATAATGAAAACCCCACTGCTGATAGTGCTAAAGCGCCCAAGAATTTTGTGAAAAGTTGACCGCTTGGTCAGTTTATGCTTAAGTAATCATTCAATAAAAATAAATTAATGTGAGGGTTGTATTATGAAGTTAATGTATTTAGTGTCAAAGGCACGCATGCTTATAGCTGCAGTTGCTTTTGGTTTGATATTATCACCAGCCGTAGTCGTTGCTGGCACTATTAAAGTGGCTGGAATTTTCACCCTACCGGTTGAACAACAATGGATAAGTCGCATCCATATTGCCCTTAGTGCAGCTGAAAAACGTGGTGAAATTGAGTATGTATATTCTGAAAATGTCTCCAATACAGACTACGAGCGCGTGATGCGAGAGTATGCTGAGCAAGGAGTAGACCTTATCGTTGGTGAAGTTTTTGGTCTTGAGCGCGCAGCTCGTAAAGTCGCTGCCGACTATCCTGAGACAGCCTATTTGATGGGTTCTTCTTTTGCACCACAGGCGCCAAACTTTTCTGTATTTGATAACTTCATCCACGAACCTGCCTACTTATCAGGCATGGCTGCTGGCGCAGTTAGTGAGTCAAATATAATTGGCATGGTGGGTGGCTATGCTATTCCTGAAGTTAATCGGCTAATGCATGCGTTTATGGCAGGTGCCCGTGAAGTCAATTCTGATGTCACTTTTCTAGTGAACTTTCTTGATAGTTGGTACGACCCCCCAAAGGCTAAAGAAAGTGCGTTTGCAATGATAGATGCCGGGGCTGATGTAATGTATGCCGAACGCTTTGGTGTAGCTGATGCAGCTGTTGAACGTGGTAAAAAAGCCATAGGCAACGTTATTGATACCGCCAGCGATTACCCTGGAACTATTTTAGCTTCAGCCCTTTGGCATATGGAAGCTACTATTGATACTGCCGTTAGTGCAGTAGCAGATGGCTCATACACTGCTGATGACTACAGCCAATATAGCTATATGGCACATAATGGTGGTTCCCTTACTATTGATAAAACGTTAGTGCCTGCCAATATCGTTGCTGCTATAGCAGCTAAAGAAGCTGCTATTCGCAATGGCAGCTTTGTTGTTACTATCAATGATGAGACTCCTGTATCAGATAATTGATATTGGGCTGTTTTGTGTATCAAAATCCTGTTGGGTGATTCGTTTCACCTAATGGGATTTTTTATCCCTCCTTCTTGCTAGTGGATGTTCCCTATGATCAATGACACGGTGCTTTCTCTCAATAAACTGAGCAAGCGATTTGGCACAGTGGTGGCCAATGAGTCGGTCACTATCAACTTAAAACGTGGAGAGATTCTGTCGTTGCTAGGAGAAAATGGTGCTGGAAAAACCACGTTAATGAATATGCTTTTTGGCCACTACATGCCAGATTCTGGCAGTATCCAAGTCGCTAACACACAAGGCCAACTTAAGCCTTTGACCTTAGGCCACCCTCAAGCCGCACTAGATGCCGGTATTGGCATGGTCCATCAACACTTTACCCTTGCGGAAAACTTATCTGCTATAGATAATATTTTACTCGGCTCTGAAAATTTATTTGCCTGGCGCCGTTCCATGGGCACTGCACGCGAAAAAATCAAAGATATCATGCATCGCACAGGCTTAAATGCCCCCCTTGATACTATCGTAGGTAAGCTCTCTGTGGGTGAGCGTCAGCGGGTAGAAATCCTCAAAGCACTGTATCGTGATGCGCGCATATTAGTCTTAGATGAACCCACAGCTGTTTTAACACCACAAGAAGCCGACACACTGTTTGCCAATATAGACATCATGGCTAAAGATGGATTGTCAGTAATATTCATATCTCATAAATTACGTGAAGTGCTGGCTTTTTCCCATCGTATCGCAGTGTTAAGGCATGGAAAAAAAGTAGGCGAAATTGCTACTAAAGATGCAGACGAGAAAATAATTTCTCAATTAATGGTAGGTGCTGATACACCAGCAACCCCACGCGAACCTCTAACGATTGGCGCACCAGTGCTTCAGTTAACTCACCTCTGTGCAGCAGGTACTAGTGCTCGCAGTAGCCTAGAAGGTGTAAATTTGACTGTGTCTGCCAGCGAAATAGTAGGCATTGCTGGCATTTCTGGTAATGGACAGTCTACTCTAGCCAAGGTGATTTCTGGTTTAACCAAGCCCACTTCAGGTGAACTTGCAATTGATAACCAACCGATACATAAATTTACGCCTACTAGCCTGCTAAAATCTGGGGTAGGCAGAATACCTGAAGACCGTCATCATGATGGTATTATAGGCGCGATGAGCGTGGCTGAAAACTTAGCAATTGAACGTCTGGACAGCAGTGACATTCAGCAGTTTGGCTTTTTACGTGATCAAGAACTCAAATTAAATGCTCAAAACTTAAGCCAAAAATATGATATTCGTGGGCCCGGTATTGAAGCTCAAACACGCTTGCTGTCAGGTGGAAATATCCAAAAACTCATACTGGCAAGGGTTTTTGAAGCATCTCCAAAACTTATTTTGGCTAATCAACCCACTAGAGGTCTAGATATGGGAGCTGCTAGCGAAGTAGGAAAACGACTGTTACAGGCACGTAAACGAGGTGCTGGCGTATTATTAATTTCAGAAGACCTAGACGAGTTACTGGCTTTGTCAGATCGAATTATCATCATGCATGACGGTGAGTTGCACGCGGCCCCAAGCAATAACCGAGCACAAATAGGATTACTCATGGCGGGAGAAGTCTCATGATTCGCATAGAACCTAGGGAAGCTCCCTCGCGCCGCCTAACCATTGGCGTCCCAGTTGCCTCTGCGCTACTTGCACTGTTGCTTGCAGCCATACCTTTGACCTTTGCAGGTGCCAATATAGTCGAGGCTTACCGGGAAATGGCTAAAGGTATCTTTGGCTCAATGTTCGCCTTTACAGAAATGCTTACCCGCGCAACCCCTCTTATATTTACTGGTTTAGCTGCCACTTTGGCATTCCGGGCTAAACTTTGGAATATCGGTGCTGAGGGGCAGCTTTACTTAGGCGCCATGGCCGCTGTAATTGTAGGAACGGGCTGGGTTGACGGCCCTCCCATGCTTTTAATTCCGATGATTTTAATTGCCGGTGCGTTGGCTGGAGCGCTTGGCATGGCTGGCCCAGCTTATTTAAAAACCCGTTTTGGTGCAGATGAGGTAGTGACCACACTATTACTTAACTTTATTATCTTAATATTTATCCAGATGATGCTCGAGGGCCCTCTAAAAGACCCTATGGGTATGGGGTGGCCACAGTCTAGCCCAGTGGTAGACAATGCTTTGTTGCCCCAGATACTGCCGCGTATGCGCCTGCACTATGGCTTAGTCATTGCTCTGGTGGCCGCTGTAATAGCCCACATAATGCTATCTAAAAGCGTATGGGGGCTGAAACTTAGAGCAGTGGGTGAAAATGCCGCCGCCGCTTTGCACGCAGGCATTGGCGTAAAACGGACTTTGATGAGTGCAGCGCTTATTTCTGGCGCGCTAGCAGGGTTAGCTGGTGTGAGTGAAGTAGCAGGCTTGCGCGGTTACCTAACCACCGATTTATCTCCTGGATATGGCTACACTGGCATTGTGGTAGCCATGCTTGCTGGATTGTCTCCTCTGGGGGTGGTGATTGCTGCGCTATTTATAGCCTCAGTATTTGTGGGAGCCGATACCATGAGTCGTGCCATGGGAGTGTCTAGCTATTTAGCTGACTTAGTGGTGTCCATGTCGCTAATCTGTGTCTTAATTGGTGGTTTTATTGCCCGTTTCACAATTAAGATGACGCCGTCAAATAAAAAAGCATCCGCCACAGACTCTGGAGCTGCGTAATGGAAATATTAGAAATCTTGCTCAGTGAAAATTTTTGGGCCGCTGCTTTGCGTATCGCAACACCATTAATTTTTGGCGTTTTAGGCGCTCTTATTTGTGAAAAATCAGGCGTTTTAAACTTAGGCATTGAGGGCATTTTTGCTGCTGGCGCTATGGCGGGATGGATGGCTGTTTGGCTGGGCGCGGGCTTGTGGACTGGGTTACTTTGTGCCGCTTTAACGGGGGCTTTTTTTGGCCTCATTCACGCCATTTTAACCGTGCCATTAGGGCTGTCACAGCACGTGTCAGGTTTAGGCATCACCATGTTTGCTACTTCGGTGAGTTATTTTACCTACCGCACTGCACTGCCCCAGGTGAGCAGCCCACCCCGTATTGAACCATTCCAACCCCTTGATATTCCAATACTCTCAGATATCCCTTTCTTAGGGCCGGTATTATTTCAACAAACAGCAATGACTTGGTTAGCGCTATTTTTGGTGGCTTTAGTATGGTGGGTATACAACCGCACACCCTTAGGCCAAGCTTTACGTGCCGTAGGCGACAACCCCAACGCCGTTGATGCACAAGGGTTGTCAGTCTATGGCCTGCGCATGGGGGCCATTGTAGCGGGTTCTGCATGCATGGCTCTAGGTGGAGCCTTCCTTACCATGTCAGCTTTTGATGCTTTTTTCTTCGGCATGGTCAACGGCCGTGGTTGGATCTGTATAGCTCTTGTTATATTTGCCAGTTGGCGTCCAGGAAAAGCTTTATTAGGGGCTCTCTTGTTTGGCGCTTTTGATGCATTTCAAGTACGCTTACAAACTGAGGTAGGAGCGTTTGTGCCCTCCCAAGTCTTCTTAATGGCGCCTTATATACTTTCGATACTTGCCTTGGTGATCGTTGCACGCCGTGCAGAATATCCCCGCGCTCTTCTAACACCGTGGTTCAAAGGACAACGCTAATGAATTTTGACCTTGTTATTAAAAATGCATGTTTACAGGATGGGCGCCGCAATATTGATGTGGCTTGCTCCAACGGTATTATAGTTGCTGTTAAGCCTAACATTGAAGCCTCCGCCACCCTGGTGGTCGATGCCAAAGATCAGCTTTTAAGCCCACCGTTTGTGGACCCTCATTTCCATATGGATTCAACCTTATCCCTAGGGCAACCACGCATGAACATGTCGGGCACACTGTTAGAGGGTATTGCATTGTGGGGGGAGTTAAAACCAAAGCAAAGTGTGGATGAAATTATTAACCGCGCCATACACTATTGTGACCTTGCCGTAGCAATGGGCATTGGTGCTATTCGCAGCCATGTAGATGTGTGTGATAACGAATTGAAAAGTGTTACAGCGATGCTTGAAGTACGTCGCTTAGTGGCCCCTTATTTAGATCTTCAACTAGTTGCTTTCCCACAAGATGGTTTATTACGTGATAAGAATGCCCATGAAAATCTTATTCGAGCACTGGACTTGGGCATAGATGTTGTCGGTGGAATCCCCCATTTTGAACGCACTGCCCAAGAGGGCACATTATCCATAAAGATCCTATGCGAGCTGGCAGCTGAACGCGGGTTGCGGGTAGATATGCACTGTGATGAGTCAGACGATCCCCACAGTCGCCATGTAGAAACCCTAGCTAGTGAAACCCTCCGCTTGGGTTTGCAAGGGCGAGTAGCCGGCTCTCATCTTACGTCAATGCACTCCATGGACAACTATTATGTTTCCAAGCTGCTGCCATTGTTAGCCGAAGCCGAATTACACGTCATTCCTAATCCACTGGTTAACATCATGTTGCAAGGTCGCCATGACAGCTACCCCAAACGCCGTGGTCAAACCCGTGTGCCGGAACTTAAGGCTGCTGGCGTGAATGTTGGTTTTGGTTCTGACTGTATGATGGACCCATGGTATTCCATGGGTAGAGCAGACATGCTGGATGTCGCAAGTATGGGATTGCATGTCGGCCAGCTATCTAGCCGAACAGACATGGCATGGTGTTTTGACGCTGTTAGTTATAACTCTGCAGCCATTATGGGATTACAAGGCTATGGTATTGTTGAAGGAGGACAGGCCAATATGGTGCTGTTACAGGCCAATGATCCAATTGAAGCCATCCGTTTAAAAGCCACACGTCTGATGGTTTTTCGTCAAGGAAAGTTGGTTGCTCAAACCCCTGCTAGCCATACCAAGCTTCAATTGCCAGGCCGTCCTGCGCTTGTGGATCCAGCTAAGCCATTGTTTTAGCCTTAGCTTTAGTGAAGCATTAGAGGGCATAAACTCCCATTATTAGGTTGGCTATAAGCGAGATTTTAGGTTCAGCCCACGCACAAGAACTTCAATGGCATAGTGGGTTGCTGGGGGATATATTTCGCTATCGTAGTCGTTAGGTTTAACCACAGCAGAAATTTGTGACTCAAAGTCAGCATAGGTCTGTGTCAAAGCCCAAATCATAAAAAACACATGCGCAGGTTCTATCTGAGCCATAAGCCCTTCACGTTGCCACTGTAAAAAAACATGGCCTTTTTGCTTAACCCAAGTATGTAACTCAGTCTGCAAGAAGTTTCCAATGACTGGAGCGCCTGCCATAATTTCCATAGCAATGAGGCGTGATGCCTCTGGGTATTGTTGCGACAGCTGCATCTTGTTTGTAATATATTCAGTAATGACATCAATGGGTTGATCCTGGCTATGTAAATCACCAAGCGAACCCAACCAACGCCTTAAAACTCTAACGATAACAACTTGATACAACTCTTTCTTTGTTTTGAAGTAATACAGCATGTTAGTTTTTGACATGCCTGCTGCTTTTGCAATCTCATCAATTCGAGCACCTGAAAACCCTTTGCGTGAAAAAACTGTTAACGCCGCTTCAAGTACTTTTTGTTGATTTTTTTCGCCAATAGATCCCGCTTTAAAGCGACTCGATGGCTCAGACGGAAGGGTATAGGTAGAAAGAGTATTCATGTAAAGAAAACAGCCCTGCTGCTAGGTTAATCTAGGAGATTAAGATACATGCTTGTCGCGGAACTGACAAGGTTATAGGGTCTAAAAAAGCCGTAGTTTATCTGTCACTGTTTGCTGGTGGAAAGGGCGATCGGCTTATTAGGCTGCGCATGAGTAATTATGAACTATTAACCGATTGATGCACCCATAGGCTGGCACCCGCTCCTATAGTCAGGATAATCAATAAGTGGGTTAATGCAAATCCTTATCTGGGCTAGGGAATATACAGGTGAAACAACTTCCTCGGCCTTCTTGTGAGGTAATATTTAAGCTCCCTTTATGACGCAGCATAATGCGCTTCGCAATGGCCAAACCCAAGCCTGTTCCACCACTTGCCGAAGCACGGCTATGGTCAACACGATAAAAACGCTCTGTTAATCGCGATAAGTGCTCCTGGCAAATACCAATACCATCATCGAGTACTGTCAAACACAGCCCGTCGTCAGTTTCGTGCCAAGTAATGTCTATATTCCCTCCATTTTGAGTATATTTAACAGCATTTAACACTAAGTTGATCAACACACTGTATATCTCTTGCTCGGCTCCCATCACATGTTTGTGAGTTTCAAGGTGTCGATTTATAGTCAGTTGCTTGTTTAATTTTGCAGCCGATGCTTGAGCTTCATCACAAGCCTGCTTGAGCAGCACTGCCATATCGTTATGGACCACCTCAGGCTGACTGTCACTGCCTTCCAAACGGGATAGAAGCAAGAGGTCTTGCACCAAATTAGTCATGCGCTGGGTTTGGACTAACATACGCATATGTGCCTTTTGTATAGTGGCATCTAATTCTGGGTGGTGCAGCTGAAAGGTTTCCAAGTAACCGTGAATGACAGTTAAAGGTGTGCGCAGTTCATGGGACACATTACCAATAAAATCTTGCCGCATACGTTCAAGTTTTTGGCTATCAGTAATATCTCGCATGATCAAAAGGCGATCACCCTTAGCAAATTCAGTCACAGCTATCTCTAATGTTTGCTCAGCATGCACAGGTGATTGAACACATATTGGGTGAGTAAAATCCGCTTTCTGGTAATAGCTAAAAAAGTCTGGCTTGCGCAAGAAATGCAGCAGAGGCGCACCTCGGTCCTGTTTATTTTTTAGGCCTAGCATTTTTCGTGCTGCAACATTCCACCATTCTAGTGCACCACTGGCATCAACGGTTACCACGCCCTCACCCAGTGCGTTAGCCGTTTTTTGTATGCGCAAAATGGCTGTGGTTAATTCTTGCTGAGATTTAAAGTGTTTAATCTGTAACTCAGTAATTTGGTCAAATACCCTCCCCCACACTCCCTGGGCATCAGGCAACTCTGCTTGCTTGTCATAACTATTTAGCCACTCAGTGAGTTGCTTTAGTTTATGGGTTTGGTAAAACCAAATAGCGCACAGACCACCCGCAAAAGCCCAACCCGTTGACCATAAGGTTGCTGCCAAAGTAGCACTTGAAGCGATGGCAATGTAAACCCAAACCACACTAGCCTTGTTCATTAATTTTTGCAGAAAAACGATAGCCAGAACCCCGTACAGTTTGTACAAATAGCGCGTGCTGCTTGCCCAAAGCATTGCGTAATCGGCGAATATGGACGTCTACAGTGCGTTCGTCTATGTATACATTCCTGCCCCAGACATTATCCAGTAGCTGGCCTCTGCTATACACCCGCTCTGGGTGGTTCATAAAAAAAGTTAATAAGCGTGTTTCTGCTGGGCCAATAGTGATGGGCTGTTGTTTAATCATGACCCGCTGTGAAGCAGTATCTAGGCTTAAATCTTCCACTTGCAATTGGTTGTGCTCTAACTCCACACCTGTGCGGCGCATCACTGATTTAACCCTCGCTACTAGCTCACGTGGAGAAAAAGGCTTAGTAATGAAATCATCAGCTCCTGAATCTAAGCCAAGCACTTTATCTGCTTCTTCTTCGCGTGCTGTGAGCATAATGATGGGTAACTTAGCAGTCAATTCATCACGCTTTAAACGCCGAGCAAGCTCAATGCCACTGCCCATGGGTAACATCCAATCTAATAAGACTAAATCGGGCTTTAGATCGATAATTTTAACGTAGGCATGTTTTATGTTTTCAGCTTCAATGCATATAAAACCAGCCTTCTCTAATACCAACCGCAGTATCTCGCGGATATCTTCTTCATCTTCAACAATCAGTATTTTTTTTTGAGCCATGAGCGTCTTCTATGATTCACTAGGGAAAGGTTAATGTGTCAAATAATTTCAAGTCATTGAGTTACTAAATTATTCATGCTTATGCATATCAAGAGTGGCGTGCATCTGCGCCACCGAACTGTGACTCACATTAATACCTTTTACCAGATAAATTAGGTGCTGGGCTACATTTTGCGCATGATCCCCTACTCGCTCTAGGCTGCGCAAAATCCAAATAATGTGCATGCTTTGTTTAATCGTTTGTGGCTCTTCCATCATATGTGTCACTAAGGCGCGCATTGCAAACTTGTATTCTTGATCAACAGCGTCATCACGTTTGGCTACTTGGTAGGCTAAGTCTGCATCATAACGAGCAAAGGCAGTCAGTGCATCGCTCACCATGGTAGCAACCAAATCACTGATATGTCTAACCTGTGCATAGCCTTCGCCTGGAAATCCTTGAGTTAACTTCTTGGAACTATTGGCAATTCGACAAATTTCATCACCCATGCGCTCTAAATCTGCTACAGCTTTACTGATGGCTATTACCAAACGTAAATCGCTGGCTGCGGGCTGGCGCCGAGCAATAATATGCGTGCACTGTTCATCCAAACGCATTTCCATAATGTTAATTTTGTCATCTGCTTTAATGGCGTTTTGCAGCAGTTCTGTGTCACCCACTTTTAGACCCTCAATGGCATCTTTTAGCTGTTGCTCTATGAGCCCACCCATCGTCATTAAATGCGTAAGAATTTCATCCAATTCAGTATTAAACTGCTGCGATATATGGCCAGCATGCCCATCTTTATTAGTAATATTCATATTAAATTCCTTAACAGCCCTAACCGTAGCGGCCAGTAATATAATCTTCTGTTTGCTTTTGCACTGGGTTAGTAAATAATTGGTCAGTGGTGCCAAATTCGATCAAGTCACCCATATACATAAAAGCGGTATAGTCTGAAACGCGAGCTGCCTGTTGCATATTATGAGTCACTATAACGATCGTGAAATCCTTCTTTAGCTCATGTATCAGCTCTTCAATTTTTAACGTTGAAATAGGGTCTAAGGACGATGCAGGTTCGTCTAATAATAGAATTTCTGGCTTCACAGCAATAGTCCGAGCGATGACCAGCCTTTGTTGCTGGCCACCAGACATGCCCAAGGCGCTTTCGTGAAGACGGTCTTTAACTTCATCCCATAGGGCGGCTGATTTTAGTGCCCACTCCACAGTTTCGCTTATTAATCGCTTCTTTTTAATGCCCTGAATACGCAGGCCATAAGCCACATTTTCAAAAATACTCTTGGGGAACGGGTTAGGTTTTTGAAACACCATGCCTACCCTTCGTCGAAGCTCAGCTACATCGACACCCTTTGCGTATATATTTTCTTTATCAAGGGTGATTTGACCATCAATGCTGCATGAATCGACTAAGTCATTCATACGATTAAAGCACCGCAGCAAAGTTGATTTACCACAGCCACTGGGGCCAATAAAGGCAGTCACTCGATTACGGGGGATCTGCATATTGACACTATTTAAAGCCCTCTTACCACCATAGTACAAATTCAACCCATTCACCTCTACAGCAATGCGCTCTTGCTCCATGCGTAATCCCTGGGGGGCATTAATGGCTAAACTAAAGTTGGTCTTGTGCTCAGCATGCATCATATTTACTCTCATTAATTAACTCTCCAAAGCCTTATATTTTTCTCGTAGACGGTTACGAAGAGCCACTGCAGACAAATTTAATAGGGCAATAACCAACACCAGCAAAAAGGCAGTTGCATAGACCAAGGGTCTTGCTGCTTCTACATTTGGGCTTTGAAAACCCACGTCATAAATATGAAACCCCAGATGCATAAACTTTTGGTCCAAGTGCAAGTAGGGGTAGTTGCCGTCCAACGGCAAAGAAGGGGCTAATTTAACAACGCCTACAAGCATCAAGGGCGCAACCTCTCCTGCGGCACGTGCCACAGCTAAAATAACACCTGTCATTATTGCCGGACTCGCCATTGGCAACACTACTCGCCATAGCGTTTCAGACTTGGTGGCACCTAAAGCTAGGCTACCTTCACGCACCGCACGTGGAATACGCGACAAGCCCTCTTCTGTAGCAACAATAACTACAGGAACAGTTAATAGGGCCAAGGTTAGCGATGCCCACAGTAAACCTGGGGTACCAAAAGTAGGCGCCGGGGCTGCAGCAGCAAAAAATAATTCATCTATATTGCCACCCAAAAAATAGATAAAGAAACCCAAGCCAAATACCCCATAAACAATAGAAGGTACGCCTGCCAGGTTGTTAACGGCTATGCGAATAATTCGTGTAATTAAGCCTTGCTTGGCATACTCACGTAAATACACTGCTGCCACCACACCAATCGGTGTCACCATAACTGACATCAGCAGCACCATGAGTACAGTGCCAAAAATAGCTGGAAAAACACCCCCTTCGGTATTGGCTTCGCGTGGTTCTGTGCTTACAAATTCCCATATTTTTGACATATAAAAGTTAACTTTTGCCATGTTAGTCATACCGTTTGGACGGTATGCACGCACTACTTTTGATAAATTAATTTCTATTTGTGTGCCAGACATAGTTTCTGCAATCATGCTATCTCGCTCAAACGCTGCATAGAGGTCTATCAGTTGTTGCTGCAAGCCTGTATATCGTCTATCTAACTGCCTTCGTTCAGCCTCAAGTTCTGCCTGCAGTAAAGGGGTTAATTGGTTTTCTAATTCAAGGCTACGATTTTTTAGCCGCAAGCGCTCCATGCCATGGTTAATTTCTCCTATGGCTCCTTTTTCAATCGCTTGAATGTCGTCATAAATATTTAAGCTACGCTTCACACGCTCTTGCATCAGCTGCCACATTTCCTGATCGGCTTGCTTACCTTGTTCTGCGACCACTGTTCCAGCCTGTTTTATAGCCACTAGTCGACCATAAAAGTTACCCCATTCGCGCCGTTCAAGAGCCATTATCTCTTGTGGGTAGGTGATCTGGCGTAAGCTTTGTTCTAGCACCCAAACAAAGTCCGCCCTGGTAACATCTCTATTACCTGTTTTTATGAGCAAGCGTTTAGCACTTTCCTGACTTGCTGGAAGCACAACACCTGAGCCACGCAGCTGTTCCGCGCTAACCAGTTCGTCATCAACAATACTGCCAATTAAACTCGTGCTTTGCTCCTGCCCCTGCACTTGCGCCTGTAATATTGGCGCAGGCCAGAAATGTCCTAAGCCACGCACGGCAATTAGCGCCAGCACACCCACTACCATGATGACATTAATAGATACGGCTGCGCCGTTAAGCCAAATCCAAGGCAAACCGCTAGCGAACCATTGTTTTATACCAATTCTCATTATTCGTAACTCTTACAGTGAACCGTATTTTTGTCGCAACCGTTGGCGCACAACTTCGGCTAACGTATTAACAATAAAGGTAAAGGCAAACAAAACTAAAGCAGCTAAAAATAATATTCTAAAGTGAGACCCACCCACTTCTGATTCTGGCATTTCAACCGCAATGTTAGCCGCCAAGGTACGCATACCCTCAAAAATATTCATGTCCATAATAGGGGTGTTACCTGTGGCCATTAAAACGATCATGGTTTCTCCAACTGCACGCCCCATACCAATCATTACCGCTGAAAAAATACCCGGACTTGCTGTGGGTATCACTACGCGAGTGAGGGTCTGCCAAGATGTTGCTCCAAGGGCCAAACTACCTTGGCTTAGATGTTTTGGCACACTAAAAATAGCATCTTCAGTAATAGAAAAAATAGTAGGAATGACAGCAAATCCCATAGCAATGCCTACCACCAGAGCGTTGCGTTGATCGTAATTAATCCCTAAATCTTCGCTCACCCATTGGCGCATATTACCACCAAATAAACTCGCCTCTAGGCCATCACTAATAGGCATAGACAGCCAAGCCAAGCCAAGCACTATAGGAATAATAAGCAACACATCCCAACCTTCAGGAAGCTGGCACCAAGCTTCTTTAGGCACCTGCGCCCATAGGTATGCAAAAACTAAGGTGCCCAAAGGCACCACTACTAGTAAGGTAAACACGCTCGCCAAATTTGTTTCTACAAAAGGGGCTAACCACAGGCCAGCCAAAAAACCCAAAATAACTGTGGGTAAAGCTTCCATCAACTCAATTAATGGTTTCACTTTACGACGCATTGCAGGAGCCATAAAATAAGCCGTATAGATCGCACCACAAATCGCCAAAGGGGTTGCCATCAGCATGGCGTAAAAAGCCGATTTTAAGGTGCCAAAAGCCAATGGCATAAGACTGTATTTTGGCTCAAAGTCGTTAGATGCGGCTGAGGACTGCCAAATGTACTTAGGGTTTTCATAACCTTCGTACCAAATTTTGTGCCACAACGCTTTCCAAGATGTATCTGGATGCTTGTTTTCTACTTTCCAAAAACTCAACTGCCCTGAGTCATTCTCTACCAACATGGCATTCGCGCGAGGCGACATAGCCATAAAATGAATGGGCTCTTGCGTGAGCTTTTCCCTATGTACCTGAACTCCCGCAGAGGCACTAAACAATGCCACATTTCCATTGATATCTGCCGAAGTAAAACTGCGGCGGCGGTGTTCCATAGCCAATATCTGAGCACCTTGTTGTTGTGCAAAATCGCGTATATGCCTCAAAGTCCATTGGTTTTCTTCATCTCGCACCATAAACCATTGGCTAATGGCGCCACTTACATCAGCCACAGTTAGGGTTGACCCACCTAGCAGTAACTGAGCATCACTTAGCGCATAATTAGACAGTTTATGCACCGCATGTAAACGTGGTTTTTCTAGGTTACGCAGATCCAAAATCGTTAAGTTAGCATCCTGATCAATGGCCATTAACCAACGTTGATCAGGGGAAAGTAGTAGCTTAAATGGCATAGAGCTCAAAGCAGGTAACTCATATACTTCCTCACTCACTTCCAGAATTTCGGTAATAAAGTTTTGCTCTTTGCTTAATTTAATCAATGACAGTTGGCGATTAGCATTTGCTGCCACAATGATGAGAGCCTCTTCTGCATCCCTAATTGCCAACACCATAGGTTCACCAAAGCCTGCAGGCAGATCAATGGCTTTCTTGCCATAGGGATAAAGCAAACTTGGGGTGATTAGGCGTTCATCATTAGGATATGTGATGTCGTAGTCTGGCTTTGCCACTAGAATTTCGCCCTGTTTGCTGGCTACCACAAATAATCGACTAACATTGCTATTTAACGCAAACGCACTAATTGTGCCCGGCTCACTAAAGGCTAGTTTATCAGTAGCCTTTATGCGCCCATCTTTAGTGGCAAAAAAATAGACACCAGCGTCCCTAGATAGTTTAAAGCCCACCTCATTTTGCTCCTCAACACCTAAATGCAAGCTAGGTAGGCTTGGGCCCACGCTATAGGTGCTGTACTGCTCGTTCCATGGGCTAATGCTAGCCCCCTTAAATAAGGGGACTACCTCATAAGTCAGGTACACAAAAATGAGCAGAATAGCCACGATGACGCTCATACCCCCTATGCCAACAAACATAGTAGTAAGGCGGTCTTTCATAGCCCTTAGCTTACGGTATCGTCGTAAGGCTGGGGTGTTAAAGTCTAGTTTTGGAGCAATTATAGATGTCTTTTCATTCATGCCGGCTAGTCTAATGGGCCTATATGACAGCAATATGACAAGCTTGTCATATTAGCGTAAATCTATTTTTTAGCAGGCATTAAAAAGGGCCTGCTCTTTGCTGAGCAGGCCCTTGTGGCTCTCACTTATATAACAACCTAACGTTGAGGTTAGTTTAATCCAAGCTCATTAAGGTACTTTTCTACCACCTTAAGGGGTAGTGGGATATAACCATCTTTCACCACAACCTCTTGGCCAGCCTTAGACATGACAAGCTTAACAAACTCGCGTTCTAGTGGAGATAGGCCATAGTTAGGTGCTTTATTAACATATACGTATAGAAAGCGAGATAGTGGGTAAGTGCCATTCACTGCGTTAGCAGGCGTCGCTGCAACATAATCAGGGCCCTTTTTAGATATAGGGATGGCACGAACAGATGAGGTTTTATAGCCTATGCCAGAATAGCCTATGCCATTTAATGATGTTGCCACTGACTGAACGACTGAAGCCGAACCTGGCTGTTCGTTCACAGAACTTTTGTAGTCCCCTTTGCAAAGTGCTTTTTTCTTAAAGTAACCATAGGTGCCAGATACAGAATTGCGTCCATAAATTTGAATGTCTTGGTTACCTAGAGCACCCATAACACCCACCTGTTTCCATTTTACGATATCTGCTTCGCCACCACATTTTCGGGTTGCAGAAAAAATAGCATCAACATCGGCAATCTGCATCCCTTGAACCGGGTTATCTTTGTTAACAAACACAGCTAAAGCATCTATAGCAACCGGAATAGCTGTAGGTTTATAACCATACTTGGCCTCAAAGGCCTGTAGCTCATTATCCTTCATCTTGCGGCTCATAGGCCCCAAATTAGAGGTGCCTTCAGTTAACCCTGGAGGCGCAGTAGAGGAACCAGCGGCCTGAATCTGGATATTAACATTAGGGTAGTTACGCTTAAACTCTTCCGCCCAAAGAGTCATTAGGTTGGCAAGGGTGTCAGAACCCACGGAAGATAAGTTCCCTGATACTCCGCTAACTCTTTTATAAGTTGGCAGGTTGGGATCTAGCAAGTCAGATGCAAGCGCGGTAACTGAAAGGGTGCTAGCAACTAACGTTATGGCAGTTAAAAACTTCTTGGCTTTCATAGTTTACTCCTAAGATTTGAATACAGTTCGAATTAGGGGCTATTCTAGAAGCAGAATGTGACAACCAGATGACACATAACATAATGTTAGCGTTAACCACAGGGCTGAGGCGTAGGTTGGCCTGCCTTAACTGCCATAATAAGGCCGAGGGTGCCTTGGTGCCATGGCGCATTAACCACATCGGGCATAATAGTGTCAGCTGCTTTAATGCAAACTGAGATCAACAATCACAGCCTGGTCCCTATAAGTAATCACCAGTTATTTGGCTATGGGTATATTATTACCCCACACTCATCTCACCCACAGGTACATTTTCCAATGCAGTGGTTACAAACTTATGGAGACTCACTTTAACTAGTGATATCAGTGAAAAAACTAGCTATAGTGAGCGATCATTTTTTCACCATAGTTTGTCATATGCCTAGCAAGTCAGAAAATATCACCGGCATGTTATTCATGACCCTATCCATGGCGTCATTCACTCTAGCCGACCTAACCTTAAAATGGGCTTGTGAAATCCTTCCTACGGGGCAGGTCATGTTTATTTTGGGCTTGGGTTGCTGTGGTCTGTTTTGGTCTATCGCAAAACGGAAGCACGAAAAGGTGTTAACTCGTCAATTTTTTATGCCCGCGGTGTTACTGAGAACAGTGGGTGAAGGCGTTGCGGTGATATTCATTTTTCTAGCTCTCATCCACTCGGCGTTTACTTCCGTAGCTGCTATTTTACAAACCCTGCCGTTATTAATGACTTTAATTTCATTTGTATTTTTAGGCGAAAAAGTGGGTATACATCGCCTTTTAGCGGTGGTCATTGGGTTTACTGGGGTATTACTTATCATTCGGCCTGGTGCAGACAGCTTTGATGTATTTTCCCTTTACGCAGTACTGGCAGTCATCGGTATGGCTATGCGCGATGTAGGTTCACGCTTATCGCCAGTCACTATTTCTGCTTCTATGCTGGCACTCTATGGCTCTATGACGTTTGTGCTTATTGGCTTAGTTATGATGTGGTTTGGAGGAGTGAAAGCACCTTCGATAGAGGCTAGTGGTTATCTGATAGGTATGATTTTATTTGCTTCCAGTGGCAGCTATTACGCCACTAAAGCGATGCGCTCTGGAGAAATCTCAATTATTAGTCCATTACGTTACACGCGATTATTATTTGGCATGATGGTAGGCGTATTTATTCTTAATGAAAAAGTAGACCAATATATGCTTTTGGGTTCAGCCATTGTGGTTACCGCAGGGCTTTATGTTTTGTTTAGAGAACAACTCCATAGAAGACAAGGGTAGTTAATTATATTGTGACGCCAAAATTCATCGTTTTTAACTATCTAAAACCCTAAAAACCCACACTAACGCGATCGCAGCAAACGAGTTAAAAAGATTGTAATATAAGGCCACCAGCCAAAATAGGGCTTACCTATAGCAATGCACTACCACCGCACACTAGTGTCAGACCTTCACAAAGGCGCCCTGCTCATTCTCTTGTCTGAGCTGGCATTAGTACTAACAGGGGTGATGATTCACGAACTTGCTAAACAGGTACCCATAGAAGTACTGGTGTTGGCTCGCAACGCCATAGGTTTATCATTCTTTGTACCTTGGTTATTGCGCAATGGGAGGCGTTCCATAGCCACGACGCAGTTGCCACTGCACTTAGTGCGGTCCCTTGTTGGAATCGCAGCCATGTACTGCCTGTTTTATTCTTGGGCACATTTACCCCTAGCCCAAGCAGCCCTACTTAAACAAACAGCGCCTTTATTTATTCCTATTGTGGGGTTTATTTGGCTTAAAGAACGTATTACTGGTTGGACAGTGATGGCTATTTTAGTGGGTTTTATTGGCATTTGGGTCGTTCTTAACCCCGAAGGTCATACTCAAGTACCCTGGGTAGCTTTACTAGCTATTTTTGGCGCCTCATTAGGAGCCACCGCTAAAGTAGTGGTACGCAAACTAACACTAACCCAAAGCAGCATCTTAATTGTGTTTTATCTTTCCTTATTTAATACCTTATTTTCCTTAATACCTGCTTTATTGGCTTGGGACACCCCTAGCCTTTGGTTATTAATGGGTATGGTATTAATGGCAGGTTTTGCTACTCTGGCACAGCTACTTTTGAGCAAGGGTTACCGATACGCAGCTGCAGGAGAACTGGGAAGCTTTACCTATGGTTCTGTAATTTTTGCTGGTTTACTAGGTTGGCTTTTATGGGATGAGCTGATTACTTTTGAGGCGATGTTCGGTATGGCTCTGGTAGTCGTTTCTGGCGTGATCGTGGTGTTAGGATCGATTAAGGAAAACGTATCAAAAAAATTGTAAGCTTTACTAAACTATAGTTGCACTTAATTAGTTCCTCACCCCTAGGATTAGCTTAGCTTCATGTGCACTGGCTAAGGGCCGGCCCTGACTTTGGGCGTAGCTAACCACTTGAGCCACTAAGGTATGGTTATTGGCAGCAAGTTCACCTGAAGGTAGCCACAAATTATTTTCGAATCCAACCCTAGCATGGCCACCAAAATCGATCGCGTTGGTAATGCAGGAATGTTCGTTCTGACCAAAAGCGCAAGCAAACCACGTACGACGTTTTTCAGCTTCCATGAACTCATTTAAGTCTGAAGGCTGGGCCTGTAAGTTTTCTCGGTAACGGCCAAGTACGTAGAGGACACAAGCTGTTTTTTCAGGCAATACACCTGCATGTTGTAGTTCATTTAAATGGTTTAAGTCTGCAGCATCGTAAAGAATAATCTGCAACTGCACCTGAGCCTCCTCAGCCCAGCTAAAAAAGTGTTTCGCCACAGTCTCACTGGCAAAGGTTGGAACCAACTCACGCAACGCAACACTGGCCATTTTAGGCCGCAGTTTGGTCACTAGGTCTATTTGTTGCTGAGTACTGTATTGCCCCACCGCTTCAGTAGTAATTTGTACTAGCATATCTGGCACTTGGTGTGCCATTTCAGCTAACAATTCTTGGTAAATGCCCACATCTAAGCTATGTTTTCCTTGCTTATCACGAATATGGGCATGCAATATACACGCTCCTACTTGCTGGCAAGCTAATGCTGCATTGACCGTTTGCTCAATAGTCAATGGTAAGTGAGGGTGATCCCGGTTATTGCGTCTTGCGCCATTGGGTGCCACCATAACCATCAAGGGCAATTGCTTACTCAATTGGCTAATACCTCGTTAATTGACTGCCCTAGCTTGGCTACTAATTCGTCTATTTGGGGTTCACTAATAATAAAAGGTGGGGCCAAAAGAATATGGTCGCCTTGCACACCATCAATCGTGCCCGCCATAGGGTAACAAACTAATCCAGCCTCAAAAGCGGCCTTTTTGATTTTCCCCGCAGTACCTAGGCTTGGCAGCAGAGGCGCTTTAGTAGAACGATCTGAAACCAATTCTATGCCCTGAAATAAACCAAGGCCGCGAATATCACCCACATTAGGATGCCCTTCAAACATATCACCTAATGCACCATGCAAATACTCTCCACGCCTTACTACTTGATCTAGTAGACCCTCATTCAGTATTTTGTGGGTCACGGCCAATGCTGCTGCACAGGCGATGGGGTGACCCATGTAGGTATAACCATGTTGGAATAAACCACTGCCTTGGGCTACAGCTTGATATATTTTATCACTAGCCAGCATGGCCCCAATAGGCTGATACCCAGCACCTAAACCCTTGGCCAAACACAAGAGATCTGGGACTACACCATCATGCTCACAGGCAAATAACTTACCGATACGGCCCATGCCACACATAACCTCGTCTAAGATCAATAGCACACCATATTGATCACATATTTCTCGGATGCGGGTAAAATAACCCGCTACGGCAGGCACCGCACCCATAGTGGCTCCCACAACAGGCTCTGCTACAAAGGCCATGACGTTCCCGGCCCCAATGGTTAAAATTTCTTGCTCTAACTCGTTGGCAACTCGCAAGCCATATTCAAGCTCTGTTTCACCCTGCTGCTGATCACGATAAGCATAGCAGGGAGCAATGTGGCTTACTTCCACTAACAAAGGGATAAAGGGTTGCCTGCGCCATTGATTACCACCCACGGCCAGAGCACCCAAGGTATTACCATGGTAACTCTGTCGCCTAGCAATCACTCGGCTACGCTTAGGCTGGCCAACCTCTAAAAAGTATTGCCGAGCAAGTTTTAAAGCAGATTCCACCGCCTCTGACCCGCCTGAGACAAGATACACTCGTTCCAAACCAGCTGGAGCATGCTGTATTAATAGTTGCGCCAGTTGCTCCGCAGGTTCTGAGGTAAAAAAACCAGTGTGGGCAAAAGCCATCTGATCTATTTGGGCTTTCATTGCATGGTTAACGTCCAAGTCGCCATGACCCAAACACGATACTGCAGCGCCACCCGAACCATCTAAATACTGTTTGCCCTGATGGTCTGTAATGTAACAGCCTTGACCGCTCACAGCTGTGGGGTTGTGCGCATGGCAGTGCCGATGAAAAACCTGACTTGATGTTGATTTAAGCACGTAAATCACCCCTACTTAATTTGGTACGCCTGCGGCGCTGGTTTAACCACACCAAGGCAATTAGCAAAAAGGCAGGCACAAAGGCCCATTCCCGCGGTGGCCGGTTTGAGGTCTGCACATCGACCGCGGTTACTTCGTCGTAGTAATCGATGCCTACTGCCTCAGCGGGGCTCAAATAGCTTAGATTTTGCACAACCCAACCTTCTTGCTCTTCATAAGCTAGGGTCATACCCAAGCTTTCAGCAGAAAAAGCGCCAGCAGAATTGGCTGGAAATGCAAATAACTTAAATCGATCACCATAGTTAGTATGGCGTGTCACATGCAGGCGCACTTTTTGCCCTTGATCCAACATCAGCTGGCCTCGAGTAAAGGTGTCAAACTTAACAGCTGCATATTCAGGCCAAATATGGCTCATAGCAGCGTTAGGTAAAAATAGCACCCAGGTGGCAAAGAGTAAGGCAGCACTTTCATACCAGCGATTGCGAATGAGTAACCAGCCTTGAGTGGCCGAGCTAAAACTTAAAATAGCAACCAAGGCCACCAAAAACACACTGATACCATGCCACCAGCTAGTCACCCCTATTAGCAGTAACTGTGGATTAAAGATAAATACAAAGGGTAAAATTGCGGTACGAATATCGTAGGCAAACGCCTGTATCCCAGTTTTAATGGGGTCAGCTCTAGAAATAGCAGAGGCCGCATAGGCGGCTAAACAAACGGGGGGAGTATCATCGGCAAGTAGACCAAAATAAAATACAAATAAATGCACAGCAATAATGGGTAAGGTTAGGCCTGCAGCACTGCCAAGCTCCACTAGAACCCCGGCCATTAATGAAGCCACCACTAAATAATTGGCAGTAGTTGGCAAACCAATACCAAGCACCAAACACAAGACTGCGGTGAGCCCTAGCAGCAGATATATGTTATTTCCAGCGATCGCTTCTACCAAACCTACCATCGCATTATTTAGGCCTGTAGATGACACAGCACCAACGATAATGCCTGCCGTTGCTACAGCAACACCTATAGTGATCATATTACGTGTGCCAGATATCATGCCCTGTATCACATCGATAACACCTGATCTAAAGCGCACAAAAACAGAATCATCAGCCCTGTTGGGTCGCCAAAAATGCTGCAATAGGATGATAGCCATCAGCAACAAAATGGAATAAAACACCGCACTGCCCGGAGTCCAGCGTTTTATCATCAGCAGGTAAACCAACACTATGATGGGTAATAAATAATGTAAACCGCTCACAAAGGTATTCCACAGGTGTGGAATATCTGCCTTAGGCATGCCTTTTAAATTGAGTTTTAAAGCTTCCAGGTGAGAAATGTAGAGTAGTGCCATGTAGCTAATCAGTGCAGGAATAATGGCGGCTTTCACTACTTCCATATAACTGATACCAATATACTCTGCCATAATAAAGGCTGCGGCACCCATAATAGGCGGCATTAGTTGACCATTAGTAGAGGCAGCGACTTCAATGGCGCCCGCTTTGATAGCCGGCATACCCATTTTGCGCATTACTGGAATAGTAAAAGTACCCGTAGTCACTACATTAGCGATTGAGGAGCCAGAAATAGTGCCCGTCATACCCGAAGCTAGTATTGCTGCTTTAGCGGGCCCACCGCGATAGCGACCCACCATAGCGAAAGCTAAATCTAAAAAATACTTACCTGCACCAGCTCTTTCTAGTAGAGCCCCAAACAGCACGAATAAGAATACAAAGCTAACTGACACATCAAGGGGGATGCCAAAAATAGCCTCGCCGCCCAACCAGTGGTAACCCACAAGCCGTTCTAAGGAAACACCTTTGTGAGAGATCAATTCGGGCATGGATTGACCGAAAACTGAATAAATTAAAAACACTAAACTTACAATGACTAAGGGCAAACCCAAGGCCCTTCGAGTTGCTTCAAGTAACAAGGCTACCCCCAACAAACCAATGATCATTTCCAGCGGCCAGTTAATGCCGAACCCGTTTATGTTGAGCAACATACCATGGCGTTCCACAATATCTGTGTAAGCTAAGGGCACATACAAAGTGACCACTACGGCTAGAAGCGCCAATAGCAAGTCCCATTTGCCAACATAGTGGCGCCTGCGATGACTTTCTCTAGCGCCATAAAGCAAAAAACACAAAGACATAGCAAAGGCCAGATGAATGGCGCGCTTTGGCACATCAATTAAAATGCCCCAACCTAAACTAAAGGGTAAAGGCGACGCTATCCATAATTGGAATAAGCACCAAGACAAAGCAACTATAGAGACAAGTATGGCCCATGACCCTTGCAGGGGTTTGGACTTAAACTCAATCTCTTCAGCCAATAACTGAGGATCTGGAGTCATGATGAGGGCTCAAGTGTAATAATTAAAACCTTAGGCTGAAGGCCTTAGCCCACAGCCTAGGAGTGGGTTAGTTACATCCAACCCTGTTCTTTGTAATAACGCACTGCACCTTCGTGCAAAGGTGCACTTAGGCCATCACTGATCATCTGTTCGTGGCTAAGGTTAGCAAATGCAGGATGCAGTTTACGGAAGTCTTCTATATTCTCGAACACCGCTCGCACTAACTCATACACTGTATCAGCAGACACTTTAGCAGAACTAACAAAAGTCGCTTTTACACCAAAGGTAGTGATGTCTTGGCTACTTGTTTTATAGGTGCCCGCTGGAATAGTGGCAAATGCATAATAAGGATTATTATTAACTAATCCTTTTTCAACATCACTATTCAAGTTGATAATCCGCGCATCACAACCATCAGTTGCAATAGAAACACCTGCATTAGGTACACCAACGGTATAGCCGTATGCATCAATTTTGCCATCACATAGCGCTGACGACTGCTCTGAAGAAGTTAATTCTGTAGCAATTTTGAAATCGCTGCTAGTCACGCCATGAGCAGCCATCAATACTTCCATAGTGCCTCGTTGGCCTGAGCCTGGATTACCGATATTAACGCGTTTTCCAGCTAAATCTCCCCAGCTATTAATGCCTGAGTCCTTACCCACAATAATATGGAATGGCTCAGGGTGAACTGAAAACACTGCCCTTAAGTCCGTTTGCTTTTTACCTTCCCACTTACTGCTGCCATTTGATGCGTGGAACTGCCAATCTGATTGAGCAACACCAAAGTCTAATTCACCTTCACCAATTTGGCCAATATTATAGTTTGAACCACCGGTAGATGGGGCAGCACAGCGAATACCATGTTTGCGGCCACTCTTACGCCCTTCTGCCGCTTCTTTATGGACCATGCGGCAAATTGAGTTGCCTACCACAAAATAAACGCCTGTGGGGCCGCCTGTGCCGATAGAAATAAAGGTATTAGCTGCTTGAGATAAGGGGGAGGTTAAACTGATTACGGAAAGGGCTGTGCCAAGTACGGCACCCATAGTGACTTTTTTTATTGTTTTCATTATATTTTCCTTGTGCAAATAATTCACTCGCACCCACAAGCTTATGCCAATAGGTGTTGCGAACCACTATTATGCAACTTTTTTTGCATTAATCAACAAAAAAGGAATTATATTTGCTTTTTTATTAGGCTAGATTGAGCGATAATCATGTCAGCGTTTTACTAGGAGGGTTTTAAGGCATGAATCAAATACCCGTACTGCCAGCAGCAGATCTTCCAGAACTTAGAAGAGTGATTGCTGCCATTGCCACTAAACGAAGTTCCATTAAGTTGGGGCAGCGTTCCTATGGTGTATTAATAGATCTAGCCAACAGTCCTGATACCGCCGCCCACAGTTCTATTAATCAACTAGCCAAAAAATTTGGAGTGAGTGCATCCACCCTAACCCGCCTCGCCACACGCCTTGGTTATAGTGGCTTTAACGCCCTACAAAACATTTTCCGCCAACATTTAGCAGAACCTCACTTCTACAGCGAACGAGCCCATCAATCTCAGGATCAGGAATCAGACCTACTGGTTCAGGTTGCGCAAGAAGAAATAGCTAATATTCAACAAATGATGTCACAGGTTTCTACAGATCAGTGGCAGCAGGCCTTAGAACTTTTGCAAAATGCACGCCACGTGCGCACTTTTGCACAACGTCAGTTTTATTCCACTGCAACGTTTTTCTCATATTGCTTAGGGCTGTTGCGTGATGGTGTTGGCGTATTAGGTGATTCAGGCCATGGTGTTCCCCATGGCCTGGCGCAATTGAACCATCAAGATTTACTCATTGTCTTTGGAAGTCACCCATATAGCCGCATTGCTGTTGATTGTTGCCGCCAAGCAACAGCCATGGAAATACCCACTATTGTATTTACAGATACTCATGGAGCACCCATGAGTAGCGACGCTAACTGCCTGTTTACCATACCCACCAATGGTAGTTTTTTTAGCAATAGTACAGCCGCATGGGTGGTACTCATCGAAGCTATTCTTACTGCCTACGCGCGCCGTTTAGGCCCTGATGCAATTAAAACTTTAGAACATCGAGAGCGGGTATTTGAGCAAATGCAGGTTGCTTATTCATGATCCTTAAACCAACTTTGAATATCAAGCAAATTCATCGCTTAGTGTCTGATAAGAAAATACCCCCCCTCACTTTAATTGGTGACGCATACAGCAAGCTGAACCAACATCAACCACAACTTCAAGCATTTAGATCTATTGGAGAAGTACCATCCGCCTCCCCTAAAGGGTTATTGGCAGGCGTCACTGTATCGGTTAAAGACCTGTACGCTGTAACTGGGTTTGATACCTATGCCGGCTCACCTTTAGCCTTGCTGGAATTTAATAGGTCTGGCACCTTGGTGAAACGCCTAACAAGTGCAGGCGCGCATGTGTGTGGTAAAACTCATACTGTTGAATTTGCGTTCGGTGGCCTGGGCACTAACCCGCATTGGCCAGTGCCAGTTAACCCATTCGATACTCAACAACATCGGGTTCCTGGCGGCTCTAGTTCTGGGGCACCTGTGTCCTTGTGGATGGGGGCTTGCCAACTGGCTTTAGGCTCAGACACTGCCGGCTCAGTGCGTGTTCCAGCAGCATTTTGTGGCACATTTGGCCTTAAAACAAGCGTTGGACGGTGGGAGAAAGATGGTATTGTACCCCTAGCCCCCAGTGTTGATACCGCGGGCCTTTTAGCCTTAAGTGCTGCTGATGCTCTGTGGGGTTTTGCCGTGCTAGACCCAGCCACCAGCAATAACCCAAAGGCGTTTATTGATCAAAGCACACTGACAAAAAAATCTATTCAAGGCGCTCGCATAGGGATCATTACGGCACTATTTGAAGGCTGTGAGGGCGGCATAGATAAACAAGTATTAAACGCGTTAGCAAAACTAGAAGCTGCGGGAGCAGTTTTAGTAGAGTTAGATTGGCCTTATCTTGAAGAGACTTATCAACTGTTTTTAGAAGGTGGCTTTTCAGCACTAGAGTTCCCAGCATTTATCAAAACTGAAGCGAGAACGCCTTGGTTTGAACAATTGGCCCCAAGCACTAAAATGCGTTTTGCCCACCTTACAGATGCTGACATAGCCGACGCGCCAGCACGAGTTGCCGAAAAAAGTGCACTTATAAACACGTTCAACCAAGCTGCAGAAGCACTTCTAAAGCGCGTTGATTTTGCTGTTTGCCCAACCTGCCCTATCAGCGCGCCAACTCTGGCCTATGTTGAAGCGAGTATGGAGCATTATAAAGAGCGTAATATCCAAGCTTTGCGCAATACCCAAGTGGCCAATTTACAACATCTTTGTGCCGCCACACTGCCCTGCGGATTGGACGATTATGATATGCCATTAGGCTTCCAAATAATGATGGGGCACGGACAAGACCAACAGCTTATGCACTGGAGCTGCACAGTGGAATCTATTATTGGTGATGCCAAGCATCACTACAACTGAGTCATATCGATGATCAAAACCCCTGGTCTTCAAGCCTATACATTACTTGCTGTGCAAGGGGCTGTATGGGGTTCATCTTTTCAGGCTATTAAATATGCCTTAGAAGGGTTTGGGCCCATTAGCATTGCTGCTGGGCGCATATTTATTGCTGCATTCGTGCTGCTAGTGTATGCCTTAATGCAAGGGGACCGCCTACCTCGCTCTGCGTCTATTTGGATGAGTTTTTTGCTCATTGGTTTCTTCAACTGTGCCCTGCCATTTTTTCTAATTCCTTGGGGTGAGCAATCATTGGATTCTGGTAGAGCAGCAATTTTTATGGCTACAGGCCCCTTAATAGCCATCCTTTTGGCCCACTTTACCAGTGCCAACGAACACATCACTGGGTATAAAGCGGCAGGCTTTATACTTGGGTTTATTGGCGTGTTGTATGTTATTGGGTTAGACACATTTAGCACAGGTATGGGCGACGTATTACCTCAGTTAGCAATTATTGTTGCCGCAGCATCCTACGTTATTTCAGGCGCCATGGTTAAACAAGTTAAAGGCGTGAGCAGTGCGATGCTGTCGGCAGGCGTTCTTTTGGGGGGCTGTCTTATCACCTTGCCTGCTAGCCTGTTTTTTGAAAACCCCCTAGCCCATTCTGAAAGCATGCCTAACTCAGCAATTATTGCGCTAGTGTATTTAGGGCTAATACCCACAGGCGCTGCTTTTTTTGTACGCTTTTACTTGATCCGCATGTACGGTTACACCTTTGTTGCCCAAGTGGGGTATCTAGTCCCCATATTTAGCGTCTTGTTCGGTGTAGTGTTGTTAGGTGAAACTTTAACCACAGCGATGGTGGGTGGATTGTTGCTTATCCTAGGCGGTATTGTATTGAGTCGCAGGGGCAATAAGGCTCAGAAAAAATAGGTTTTAGCTGATAAAAAATAAGTTATTACTGGCTCAGCTAACTCTCATATGGCGACTTGGCACCAAACCCTGAAGCCTCTGTCAACCATGTGAGTCATTGACACCTAGGTACTGGACAACTCTATACCAAACGCCGGCTTTTGCATTGCCTTTGGTTAGGCTCTCACTATTGTAATGCGAGTCACCCCAACCTTTAATAGATAGCCTGGGTTGGTGATCTTTTCACAAACCCGCATTATCTTTGCACTCCTTTGCAGTATCTCCACCCACCCTTACACTTGAATGCCTATACTTAAAATACCTCATTTAGGGGAAGCTCTATAGGGAAGAAGAGCATCAACGTAGATAACAAATGCGGCATAATGATTGACCTGTTATAGCGTTAATAGGCAACTATAGTTGTGCTGCAGTTAAACAAAGAGAAAACTAATGAATTTAAAAAAATCGATTGTTAATGTTGCGCTCACGTCCTTAATTACGTTAGCAGCAGTGCCTGCTTTTGCTGGCGCTCATGGGGTAATGGTTGGCAGTGCAGAAATGGTGGCATCTAAAACCATCGTTGAGAACGCATCTGCGTCAGACGAACTTGCTGTTTTGGTGGCTGCAGTAACAGCTGCTGGTTTGGTAGAAACTTTACAAGGTGATGGCCCGTTTACCGTTTTAGCACCCACTAATGCAGCCTTTGCTAAGTTGCCTGCCGGCACAGTGGATACGTTGCTAAAACCTGAGAATATCGGGACGCTTAGAACCATACTCACTTGCCACGTAGTTGCAGCAAAAGCGATGGCTGCAGATGTCATTAAAATGGCCACTGATAATGGTGGTATGGCTAAAGTAGGTACTGTAGGTGGATGCATGCTAACTGCAAAGTATAGTAACGAACAAGTTACTTTTACAGATGAGAATGGCAATGTAGCGACTGTAACGATTGCAGACGTACCACAGAAAAATGGTGTGATACATGTGATTGATACTGTGTTGCTACCAAAGAGTTAGGTAACAAATTAACGTCACTCCCCCCTAAAGGCTGCTCGTTCAATACTGGCAGTCTTTTTTTATCTAAGATTCAGCTTTTTAAACTATTTTTCAATGTTAACTTCGCCTAAGCGCCCGCAGCTTACCGCGTTAAAGAGAAGATACTTTACAGCATCACATCGCACTGCCTCAGGCCAGCTGAAAGAATTATTCCTTTAGGTATATCAACTGGGTTTGTTTTTATGGGCTTAGCTTTTTATGGTGCAGTCGCTCTGCAAACTAATTTAAATTTCAGGAACGAGCACTAACTTTCCTGTAAAACCTTTATTCAAGAAATCTGTCTGGGCTTTGTGTATTTGTGTGAGTGGGTAGCTGCGAGCCACCACCGGGCGAATGTCTTCTGCTTCGATGTAGCTCACTAGGTTGCTAAATACAATAGGGTCTTGAAACGTACAGCCAAAGAAAGTCAGGTCTTTTAAATATAGCGTGCGAATATCCAGCTCTACCATAGGCCCAGCAATGGCGCCAGAAACTGCGTAGCGGCCACCTCTGCACAGTACGTCCAGCAGCTGCGGCCAGTCTGGCCCAGCCACCAAATCGATAACTAAATCTACGTTATCAGCGCCAATGGCAGTGATAAGATTATCACCCCGAGCTACCAGCTGATCGGCGCCTAACGCTCTAACATCATCGTGCTTGGTAATGCCTGCAACAGCAATCACATAAGCGCCACGGCGTTTTGCTAACTGCACTGCAGCAGAGCCCACGCCGCCAGACGCACCCATAATTAATACCCGCTCGCCAGACTTTAAATCAGCCCTATGAAGCATGTTTTCCGCTGTGGAATATGCACAAGGAATAGAGGCCAGTTCAACATCACTCCAAGGAGTATTTACCACATATGCCTCATCACTCAGGGCACAAGTATATTGCGCGAAACCACCATCATATTCAGACCCAAAAGTGACACAATCAAAGCGCTTTTTAGTATATGGATCTTGCTGCATAGTACGTACAATAACGCGTTCACCTATACGCCTACTGCTCACACCTGCACCTACAGAAACCACTTCACCACACACGTCTGCCCCTTGGATACGAGGCAATTGTAATGCACTTCCTGACCATGTGGCAGTCGCCGCATCCAGCTCATCATAACCTTGGTTGGCACCAGTGCTGGTGTCACCTGTGACTTGTTTAGAGTACCAGCCTATGCGGGTGTTAATGTCAGTATTATTCACGCCTGCCGCCAATACTTTAAGTAATACTTCACCCTTTTTAGGCTTGGGTGTGGGAATGTCTTCACAATACACCAATTGGTCTAGGCCTCCATGGCCAACCAAGTGTACACCCTTCATTGTTGCTGGCGTGGTGGAATCTAGCGCGTCGTTTTTAGGGTTCATACAAGTTTGAGGCAACAGTGAAAAGGGCAGTAACCCTAGCAGTTTGATATGTGACACACAAGTGACTTTATAGGGTAATCAAGATCAACACCATGCCAGCCTAGTATTGGCTTACTGTTTTATTTAGAATAGTCTAATGCATCATAAATTGCCGATACATCGAGCGCTTGTGCAGGAGGTAGCACACCATGGCCACTCACCATAATGAGCCTCTAGCCTATGGGCTAAAAAATAATTCTCATCAGCTTTTCCAATGGCTATTACAAGTGTTTTTTGTAGGGCTAATGCTAGGGACAACTCGTATAGTTATTACGCCGCTAGCGGAACAGGAATTTGGCTTGGCTAAAGACTCTCTATTACTACTGAGCACCTTTGTTATAGCCTTTGGAGTGGTTAAAGGGTGTATGAATTTTGTCGCGGGGTACTGGGCCGAAAAAATAGGCCGAAAACCTGTTCACCTTTTGGGCTGGCTTATTGCTTTACCTATTCCAGTATTATTTTATTTTGCCCAATCGTGGGCCTGGGTAGTCTTTGCAACTATTCTTTTGGGTATCAACCAAGGCCTCACCTGGTCTATGAGTCAAACTGCTAAATTAGACATTACCGCAGCCCATGAGCGCGGGTTGACTATCGGTTTAAATGAGTTTGCAGGATACACAGGTGTTGCTTTGGGCGGTTTAGCAAGTGCTTACATTAGCCAGTGGCTTGGGCTCAAAACTGGGTTGTTAGTCATTGGCGTGGTTATTATTAGCCTTGCTTTCATCCTCACATTGATTAACATTGTTGAGACTCGTCCATGGGCTTTGTATCAAACGCAAAAGCCCTCATTCACAGGCTCCCCAGACACTATTTCTACCTGGTCAGTGTTTAAACGCATGAGTTGGAGCAATTCACAGCTACTCGCTATCACCCAAGCAGGCTGTGTAGAAAAATTTGTTGACGCGTTAGTGTGGATTGTCTATCCCATTTACCTGTACCAAAAGACACAAGATTTGCCATTAACGGGCTGGATCATTTCAATATATGGTTTAGTTTGGGGTGCTAGCCAGTTACTCACTGGACACTGGTCTGATAAGTATGGACGCAAGAGGTTAAATGTCACTGGCATGGCGATAACGACTATGGGTGTGCTCATCATGCCCCTCAACGAAACAGTCTTATGGTGGAGCTGCAGCGCTGCCCTCACAGGTTTAGGAATGGCCTTACTATACCCAAACTTAGCCGCCGCCGTAGCGGACTATTCTCAGCCCCAGTGGCGTGCTACCGCCATTGGGGTTTATCGATTTTGGCGTGACTTAGGGTATGCAATTGGTGCCTTAATAATAGGCCTTGCCGCGTATTGGACACAAGACTTAAGCACAGCGTTTTGGGTGGTAGGTGGGTGTATGGCAATTTCTTCAGCTTGGTTAGCTGCCAAGAGTTAAGCTATAAAAGGTACATCACTAATTAATGTTTCTCAGCATTTTATTGGGCTAATAAAACCACTTTTATATCAGGCTTTAAAAAGGTTATGATGGCTTAAAAGTGAATATACTGCAGACCAATATGCCCCAGCAAAAACATATCCAGCAAAAGCTCGCTAACCTGCGCCAACATTTAGTATTACTGCTGCAGCAAACTAACGCTTTAAATTCGCGTGGCTCAACGACCTTGCAGTCAGTGATTAAACGGCTTAGCACACCTGGAGACGTTAAGCTTCAAGACTACCAGGCTAATCCTTTGGCTGATTTGTTACCACAAATAAAAAAAGCTAATGCAACCTTGCCGTTGATGTGCCAAAACATGGTCAATACGGTCATAGACCTTGCTGATGACCTGCCCTGGTATCAAAGGCCTGTAGTTAATAACCAAAGCTTTATGGCGAGTCATGTGAATGCCCAAATTATTGGCCCCGAGGGGTTGGAAGTGCGGCAAGATTTAATTGTCGGCGTTACTTTAATGCGCCCCAACATAGACTATCCAGACCACCATCACGAGCCAGAAGAGCTGTACCTTGTGCTCAGTGATGGTAGGTGGCGCCAAGGCAATGGTGATTGGCATACACCGGGCTTGGGTAGCCTAGTGTATAATTCTAGTGATTTGATGCATGGCATGAAATCTGTCAACACACCTTTATTTGCCATTTGGTGCTTGCCCTTAAACAAGCCTTTTACACCTTTTAGCACCCCTATAAGTGGCCCTATTGGTCCAAGTCCCACTGCTTAGCGGCCTTTATGAAGCCATCTACATCGGCTTCCTTAGTCGTGAAATTAGTGACCAAGCGAACAACATTCTCACCCCATCGATTACTGTAAAAATAAAAGCCTTGGTTAAGTAAACTATCAATCATGGCTTTTGGCATCTTACAAAAGAACATGTTTGAAACCGTTTCCCCTTGCATGTCGATCCCATTAATCGAGCGTAACCCTTGGTCTAACCGCAGAGCCATAGCATTAGCTTGGCGGGCATTATTAAGCCACAGGTCTTGCTTTAAATACGCTACTAACTGTGCAGACATTAAGCTCATTTTAGACATTAAATGGCCAGACCTCTTGCGTCTCCATGCCATTTCTTTTGCCAAGGTTGGGTCAAATAACACGATGGCTTCTACCGCTAAAGTGCCATTCTTGGTTGCCCCAAATGACAATACATCAACACCAGCTTGCCATGTCATAGCTGCAGGAGAGCAGCCCAAAGACACTAATGCATTAGTAAATCGAGCACCATCCATATGGAACTTTAGCTTATTTTGTTTGCATATTCGGCCAATTTCAGACAACTCTTGTAAACTATACACGCTGCCCGTCTCAGTGGTTTGACTCACACTGACTACAGCAGTTTGCACTGTGTGCACGTCACCCGTATTTGGCACAGCCTTAGCGGCTAATTCTTTGGGGCAAAGCTTACTGTGCTCACCATCCACAAAAGCCAGTTTGGCGCCATGCGTAAAGAATTCTGGGGCACCGCACTCATCAATATTAATATGGCTTTGCGGGTGGCAAAGTACAGACCCCCACGGTGGTGTCAGCACACTTAAAGCCAAGGCATTAGCCGCGGTGCCTGTGGCTACTAAAAACACACTTACTGGACACTCAAAAATTTCTGCTAGGAGCTGTTCTACCTGCTGACTATGTTCGTCGTTACCATAGGGCTGCTGGATAGCCATGCCCGCATCCATAATAGCCTGCAATACACTATGTGCTGCACCTGCAGTATTATCACTAGAAAATACTTTATTAATCATTCCCCGATCTTCATGGGCAGACATTGTTCATCTCCATCAATTTTATCCTTGTGACACTAACTGCCATAAGGCACTCACTAAGGGTTTTTTAAGGTTCTTTTTAAGGGCAAATAAACCCACATCATAAGCCTCAAGTTGTGGTTTTACATCTAATATTTGAATGCGGTCAATAGTCGGGCTGTTATCCAACACAATCTTTGGTACTACACCGATGCCTAAACCAAGGCTAACCATAATGACGATAGCCTCATTACCAGCCACCTGTGCATACACTTTTGGCGTTACGTCCATCGCCCTAAACCATGCATCTGTTCGCTGACGAGATAAGCCATCTTCTGCCAAGATCATGGGTACTTTAGCCCATTCTTTAGGGCTAGTTGGGGTAATTAATGGCTGTTCTAGGCTGGTTTGGTCTTTGGCTGCTATAAAGACCAATGGGGATATAGTAATCGGTTTAAAGGCAAGTTCCCTCGGCAAATTTTTTGGCCTCGCAGCAATGGCAAGGTCTTCTTCCCCAGAAATTACATGCGCAATACCTTGGTCTGGATCACCCGTGTGAAGTTTAATTTCTATATTTGGATGATCCTGACGGAAGCGCTGAAACAAGTCAAATAATAAACTATAAACAGCTGTGACAGAGCAATATAAACTCACCTCACCTTGCAATTGATCATGGGCATTTTGCACTTGATTGCGGATAGCAATCCATTCACCTAATGCAGAACGAGCGTAGCTCACAAAAGCTTGACCTTCAGATGTAAGTTGCACGCTGCGGTTGTCGCGATTGAACAATGGTGCACCTAGTTCTTCTTCTAATTGCCTTATGTTGCGAGACAATGCAGACAAACTAATGTGGCACGCAGCACTCGCTTTGCCAAAATGTAAGCTCTCGGCTAAGGTTAAAAAATGTTTGAGATGTTTTATGTCCACAACGCAAATTTTAGCACAATTTTAGATTAGTGTTGCATTATATGGCTCACTATGTGGCATATATATCAATTTACGAAAACATTAACAGAGCGTATCATTACCATACGTGAACAGCTATATGCTATTTCTTAAACCACAGGGCCTTCCTATGTCTAATAACTATTTTAATACCTTGCCTTTGCGAGAGCAGCTTGAACAACTAGCCAAGTGCCGTTTTATGCACATGGATGAATTTACCGAAGGTGTAGATGCCCTTAAAGGTAAGAAGATGGTCATTATTGGATGTGGCGCTCAAGGCCTCAACCAAGGCTTAAATCTACGTGACAGCGGCCTAGACGTTTCCTATACCTTACGCCAGTCTGCAATTGACGAAAAACGTCAATCGTTCAAAAATGCATCTGAGAATGGTTTTACCGTAGGCACCTACGAAGAACTCATCCCTACTGCGGACATCGTGCTTAACCTAACTCCAGACAAGCAGCACTCGCCAGTAGTAGAAGCTGTTATGCCATTAATGAAGCAAGGGGCATGCTTGTCCTACTCTCATGGTTTTAACATTGTTGAAGAAGGCATGAAGATTCGTGATGACCTAACGGTAATCATGGTTGCTCCTAAATGCCCAGGTTCTGAAGTACGAGCAGAATACGTACGTGGATTTGGCGTGCCTACGCTTATCGCAGTGCACGAAGATAACGACCCACAAGGCCACGGCCTAGCACTAGCTAAAGCTTACGCCGTAGGAACCGGCGGCCACAAGGCTGGTGTGTTGATGTCATCTTTTATTGCTGAAGTAAAGTCTGACCTTATGGGTGAGCAAACAATCCTTTGTGGCATGCTACAAACGGGTTCTTTGTTGTGCTTTGACAAGATGATCGATAAGGGTGTTGATGCAGGTTATGCCTCTAAGCTAATCCAGTACGGTTGGGAAACTGTTACTGAAGCACTGAAGTATGGGGGTGTAACTAACATGTTAGATCGCCTTTCTAACCCCGCTAAAATTAAGGCTTTTGACCTTTCTGAAGAATTGAAAGTGATCATGCGTCCTTTGTACAATAAGCATCAAGATGACATTATTAATGGCACCTTCTCTCGCACCATGATGGCAGACTGGGCTAACGATGACGTTAACCTTTTAGGCT